>OIYF01000068.1_pt1 | contig 52484 bp, 50 predicted proteins | sample 1587971 | NCBI WGS metagenome assembly OIYF01 (sample SAMN03283248) | human gut metagenome | biome: human-associated habitat; material: feces | host: Homo sapiens | place: Peru | collected 2012 | reverse complement strand
TATGTCGTCGTCTCCACCCTAATGATAGCAGAAATCCGTTTTCGTTCACAGTGGCGCCGCAAGGCGTGATGGTTTGGAGAAGGGGGAGGACCCGCAACGCGGGAGAAGATAGAATTGAATACTTTCCCAAATAAACGGGAAAAAGAATATATGAGCAAGCACGAATGGAAAAAAAGGATAAGAAGGGAAATGAATGAACGGGCCAGGGGAATGAATATGGTGTAAATAAAACAAGCACATGAAAGAATATCTTCAGGTATTCATCCATGTGCTTATGTTTTAAAGAAGTACATAAAAATAAAACGGGACGCCCCAACAGTCTAAGCTGCCTACTCGGCAGTAAAACAGGGCACCCTGTAACCATATTATACTTTATATGAAATTTACCCGCAATAGATTTTGCCATAAAATGTTTTATGTGCATGACTCTTAACGAATTTGGTATGTCACAGGCGTTTGCGCTGCTCTTTTGATAAATATATCATGAAATGCACTGCAAACGCCTATAAAGCCAAATAAAAACATCGCAACTTCTCGATTTACTGTTCATTGAGCATATTCAGCTGCGATTGATAAAAAATAACTTCGGAAAGCGTATCTTCTCAGCTCATCCGCTGCAGAAGGAACGACAAAATATCACCGCTCGCAGAAAAAATTTTGAAAAATTTCAAAAAATGATTTTCCCTTGCTTTTATATCCGTATCGCACATAATATAAGTATCAAAGGAAGTAAAAAAATATAAAAGGATGAATACCATGAACGAAATCAAATTTGTAAAATTCGGTAGCTTAGAAGGAAAGAAATGCATTGAAAAGAAATTCCCGGGCATCAAAGAAAGCGACCTCGTCTATATCGAAGATAGAGAAAATTTCAGCGATACATGCATCGTTACTATAATTGAAGATAAAGAAATTGGAATTGTATCTATTTTGGACAATATTAAATATTACCGCGAAATTGGTGAAGAAATGCTGAATGCATTTGATAGCATTTCAGGTTTCACTATTTATTCTCCTGTCGCTGTTAAAAAAGAAACGGCGGAAGAAAAGGTGGAAGAGAAAGAGGTGGTAGAGGATGACTTCGAAGAAGTAGAAATCACTCACAAATGCGGTCACAAAGAAATCGTGAAAATTAAGAAGACAGACGATATCCTTGAGCATCTATGGCTCATCAACGCGGAAGAAACAAAGCTCTGCCCCAACTGCTGGGAAAAAGGGGTAAAAGAAAAAGCAAAAGAAGCAAAGAAAGCTGGGCTTCCAGCACTCAAGGGATCTGCAAAGCAAAAAAAATGGGCGGAAATAATTCGCGCCGAAATACTCGACATGCTTAGAAGCGACCCGGCGGCGGGTGCAGTCGCGGCGTGGTATGCAAAGAATTATACATCGCGGCGTGGTATGCAAAGAATTATACAAAAGCGTCGGAATGGATCGACGTTAAATCTATGAACGAGTTTGAATTAAAGAGAAACATGAAACAGTCTATGAGCGAGTTTGAAATAAAAAGAAACTTGAAACAGTTAAAGAAGAATATGGAAATGAAGCTCCGCTGTAAAAGATAAAGGGGCGAAAGGAGACACAGATGAAACCGAAACAAATTATCCCGTTACAAGCATTAAAACGGATATCCTGGGACTTTCCCGACCTTTTCCCTATGATCGATGACGTTGTAGAGAGCAGCGATCTTGAAATGGCTAACCGGTGGGACCACAAGCTAGTTTATGCACCAGTCGGCTTGGCACATGCGGCTATGCTTGAAATTGAAGGACCAGCGGCTGCCCTTATCTACTCGCTCGACCTCGCTTTAGTTACCGCTTTAGCTGGCTGGAGAAAAGCAAAAACGGTATATGACTTTTCGCCTGTCCTTGCAGAGGAATTAGTTAAATCGGCACGGTCAGAAGAGATGACGATGCCGCTATCCACGCTGGCCCTTCCTTATTGGTCGATTTACATTAAACCAAATATCAAAGAATGGGATATTGACGGTTTCTTCGTCTATTATGACGATGACTTGAACAGCAAAACAGGGAAACATATAAAAGAATTACGGTTTACACCGCTTTCTAAAAACGGAGACGCCCTGCCAACCATCTATCTTATGCAGAATGAGGCAGAAGAGATCTGCATCAAGGATGCTATCGATGCGATTCTCAATGAAGCAAATAGGGCAGATATTAGGGCAGATATTCCACGGTCGCTTCGTGTCTTAAAAATGAATACAGTTCTTACCCCAGATTCAACAGATCAAGCGGCAGAGGAATTAGGTAAGCTCGCTGCGCAAATGATTTCGTTTGTTCTCTATTTGTCAGCAGTCAACGCAGATATGAAGCGAGATACCGCGCTGCCGTTTAAGCGAACAAAACAGGTGCGAGACATCGCCCGGGAAGTCGAACATATCCATGTTGGTGATGAAGTGGCAGTCCGTATCAGAACAATGAATAATCATCCCACAACCCGTACTGACAACGAACCCTTGGGCGGTCATCACCGTTCGCCTGTAACACATGTAAGAAGAGCACACTGGCATACCTTCCGCGTTGGCGAAGGTCGAAAGAAAATACAAGTAAAATGGCTCGCTCCCGTAGTCGTTAATGCGGATGGGGAACAGAAAAATATAGTCACGATCAATAAAGTGGAAGAATAAAAGAGGCAATCATGACTAATTTGAATAAAGTATTCACCATTCAAGAAGCCTCCGCCCGATTCAACATCCCAGCTTCGACCCTAAAAAGCTACTGCGCGGGGCAAGCCGTTATGCAGAAAGGCGGTAAATCATATCATTACCCGCCAAAGTTTCTTTCGACGGATTGCCGCTTGGCAGGAAAAACATGGCTCATAACGCTCGAAGCGTTGGAGCGCATGTTCGGAGATCCTGCGAAAAAAGAAAGGGAAAAAACGAAAAAATGTAATAATATATAGCGAAAGGAGTAATCCTATGGAGATCAAATTTTACGAAGATAGGGCTGGACGTGTTCCGGTCATAGAGTTCCTGGATAGCCTTGATCTAAAAATGCGGCAGAAAATGCTTCGTGCTATTCAGGCTTTGCAGGATATCGGTATGCCCTTCGAATTCCGTTATCAGAGTCATTGGACGATGGCTTATTTTGAGCATCGCGACAAGGCGGAAACAAATATCAGCCACATGATATATTTCTTTTTCATTGGTGACAGAGCGGTTCTGACTCATGGGTTTATCAAGAAAACGGAAAAAACGCCGCTACGGGAAAAAGAACGCGCCAAGAAAATACGTGATGATTACATAGAGAGATTCGGGCAAAGGTGAGCCAAATGGATGATTTCGATAAATACCTTAAAAAACAGATGGATGATCCAGAATTCAAAAAAGTATGGGATAACAGCGAATTGAAATATCAACTCATGATAATGGTGCTGAAGGCTCGAAATGAGCAAAACTTAACACAATCTGACTTGGCAGAACGTACAGGACTTCGGCAGTCAAACATCAGCCGGATTGAAAACGGGCAGGCGATGCCATCAATTACGACACTGTCTAAGATAGCTCATGGGCTGGGGAAACAGCTTCAAATCAAATTTGTGTGATAAAAATAGAGACTTTCTTGCAACAAGAAGGTCCCTATTTTATTGCATAAATAGCAAAAATATCTTTCTTTTCGCTCGAGTACTTCCCCAAACCATTTAGTCCTATTTAGTCTTACTTGGTCTAAATAGGACTAAACAAGCGCCCCCTTGGAGAAGGGGGAGGACCCGCAACGCGGGAGAGGATAGATTTTAATACTTTCCCAGATCACATTGTCCTATTTAGCCCTACTTAGTCTTACTTAGACTAAATAAGACTAAATAAGACTAAATAAGACCACATAAAAGCCCCTGCCAAAAGCAGAGGCTTTTTTTATGCATCCTGATCCATACCGGATACATGAATCAGCACATCCGGCATCAGCCGGTACAACCATTGATTGATGGTCTCAAAGCTCACCAAAAGCGATACCCGGCTCTTCACATTGGCTGCAGGGACAGGGCCAAAGTATCTGCTATCCAATGAATAAGGATAGTCATTCAAAAGAAGGATCTCACCCTCGTGAATCGAATATAAGCCCTCCTTCTGGTGAGGAAGATAAGAGAGCGTATGATTGATGGGATAGGAAACGCCATCCATCACAAGGTCCGTATCGGTCACACGATACGTATCCCCACAAAGACCGCGCACCTGCTTCAGGAAAAGCGCCCCTTTATGGATCCCGATTTCCGGGAAATCATAAGGATCAGATGCCACCACAAAGTCCCCTTTGTGATAACTGACATTCCTTTCCAAAGCCGCCACATAAATTCCCGGTACGGCAGAGGGCGAGTGATTCACAAAGAACAAATGCCCCAAAGAAAAACGCAGGCAAAGAAGCCCCAATATCAAAAAGAGAACGCCCAGCATGAGCACACGGAAAAACCTTTGCAAAGCAGAAAGAGGGCGCTTCTCCTTTTTAGGAAGAGGAAGATGCGAGAACGAAAAAGCAGAAAAAGTCACCACGATCACGACCCTTTCTTAGAGCGTTTCTTTCCATCAAAAGACATGTCTATATCACACTTATTGGCTTTATTCCATGCTTCCTGCTGCTCGGGAGTGAGATGATACGGATCCAGACATCCATCGAAATTCGCGATAGAACCATGAATCCGATCAGCACTTTCTTCCATCTTCTTCAGCCGGTCCATTTCAAGCTTATGCGTTTTCATCGTGATTTCAGACTGCATCTGATCCACATCATAAAGACCGGACATACCTTCAAGCATATTGTTCTGCTGAATCAGAGCCGTTGCAGAGCCGCTTTCCACCTGCCTGCCATCGCTCATAGTCTGCGTAGAAGAAGTTTTCATCTTCTTGATCTGGTCCATGACATTCTGCTTAACCTGGGCATTGGCATTGTTTGCCTGCAGAAGGTATAATGCCTCTTCGTTAATCAGCTTCTTTTCCTGGGCAAGATGGAGGCTGAAATCTTTCAGTCCCTGAAATGTGCGCAGATCGTACTGTCCCATTTCCTGTAAAAGCTCCAGATGAGACTTCGGAACGACATCCAGATCCATAGACGTTTTCCCGACAAAGGACTGAAACGCATTGGAATACTTCTCAATTCCTTTCATAAGTCCGGAATTATTGAGCTTTTTATCGAGCCCAAAAAGAGACATGAGCTTTGCGGCAAGCAGAAGACGGCTGTCAATCGCATAAGCGGCGACACGGTCTGTGCTCGCGTGAATCTCTTTCACCTGCTCTAAAATCTTTTTCTCCAAGTCTATGTTTTCTGCATCATGCACGGGTCCGCCATGAAAATGCCAGGCATAAGCCGGGGAAGCAGAAAAAAGAAACAAGGAAAGCATGAGCGCTGCACCGAGGCGAGGAAGTCGATGAAGCATGGAAAACGCTCCCTTCGTAAAACTAATAAAAATAAAATTGTCAAAACAAACGACAAGGCATATAATTGAATCAAGGAAATCAAAAAAGTAGAAACAAAGGAAGGAGGAATTCTCCTAAAAAATAATAAATAATCATTTTACTAATTATAGCATATTTTGATTAAAGCGAAAAAGTATAATGAGGAGAACGTGTATGAAGAAGATCGTAAAAGCCATGACTGCTGCATTGCTCATTGGAGCCGGATGTCTCCTGCTTCCGGGATGCGGATCCACGCCAAGTGCTTCCGGAACAGCAGCTACGCAGCAGGTACCCAAAGGGGAAAAAGAACAGGCAACCTACTACATGAACCAGATGGATCAGTGCATTGAAAAAGCAAAAACGATCCGTAAACAGTTTGAGGAAGATAATAAAGCAAAAGCGGCAGATAACCTGTTAATTAAAGAAATGGTTGAGAACAACGGGGGAAAAATAATTTATGATGTACAAAAGGTTCCGTTAGATCAGGTCTTAGAGGCTTGGACCGTTTTGCACAACTATTACACAAACAAAGATATTAAAGAAAATGATGACAAATTCAATGAAGCCAACCAGAAACTAGGAGATTTGGTTAACCATGGCAAGAATGGCCCTGCTATTGATCAAATGACAAGAGACTGGAGACACAAAAAATATAACGATGATATCATCAGCTGGTATAAGAGAATCCTTCATCCAACAAATATGAGTTATATAACAAAAGAAATAAAAAACTACGCCGAACTTGAAGACATGGATTTTGAAAGAGGAAGCACAAGCAAGACAAAAGAGCAGAGAGCCCAGGCACAAGCCTTTGCCAAAGAGCACAAAATCAAATATACAGAACCAACCTAAGACCAAAAAATCCCCTCCCAAATCGGGAGGGGATTTTCTTGTGAGATTTTCTTCCTGCAGCGGCATAAGGGAGTGAAAAGAATATAAATCATGCGGCCGCACCAGAAGAAAACCACCATCTATATAAAATAGCTATGGCCGGTCAATAGCTATGAACCGTTATTTTTTGCGGTTTTTCTCATGGATCTGTTTAAGCTCCGGGTCAAATTCTTTGAGATAGGAGCTGTCCACCTTCTGCCCTTTGAGAAGCATATTGTAAATGATCTGTGCATATTCATAGCGGGTGAGGCGACGGTTTCCATGGAACTTGCCATCCGGATACCCATCGATCGTGCCATTGCCATGAAGCACATCCACGGCTTCTTTCGCCCAATGGTCATCAGCAACGTCCCCAAAAGATTTCTTCAGGAGCGGATTCAGGCGAAGGGAAGAAAGCGCCTTGCGAATCATGTGAAGCTGATCCTGAACAAAGCCCATTTCTTCTTCCAGATCTTTGATCTTTGCGGTCTTTTCCTTCAAATCTTTGGCCATGGCTGCGCGAGATTTCACCATGCCGCTGCCTTTGCCGAGCTTTAAGGATACACCGGCCGTAATGAGCGGATCGCCGCCGCCCATGGAAGTCCCGATATTCACCGTCGTGTTTTCATTCGGGGAATAGAACGCACCGAGAGCTGCAGCATTGGAAGAATGGTAATGCCCAAAGCCAGCGGCAAAATTCCACTTATCTTCGGGATCATATTCTCCTGGATGCAAAGAAGCAATCGCGCCCGCTTTGGCGGCAGAATCATAAATTTCCGTCTGCAACTGGGATTTCATCATATCCATATGGTGATAAAGCCCATCTGCCGATTGATTGACATAGCCGACATTGGCCGCTGAAGAAAGATCCGCTGGATCCGTGGCAACGCCTGTAATCACGCGATTGCCGGAAGCACCGGCAACGTTGATTTTGGTCGCCGAATCTTTTGCAGCAATAGAAACGACCTTCCCATCAGATTTAACCAGTGCTTTGTCATCAATCATCTGGTTCACGTTGTGATATACCGTATCCCCAGTCACCAGATTGTGATTGCCGCTTTCCACCTTGCCGATGCCAAGTTTTTCAGCCCAGAGATCTTCATAGCCGGAGAGATTGGACGCATCAAGATTGACTTTAGCATCCATTGCTTTCTTGACCGTATCACCGGATACGGCATTTTCGTTTCCCTTTTCGATCTTGCCATTGGCCAGAGCATGCACAGAATAGGTAGTAGAACCATCGGCTGCGGTGCCTTTAGTCACCGTGGTGTTATCGCCATCGATCACTTTCACGGAATCTTTGGCGATGTCATGAATGACCTGTTTTCCCGCATCGGAAATATTGCCTAAGTCCTTGTCTGCTTTTTGCTGAAAACTCGCATCGGTAGGGATATCCTTGATCGCTTCATAAAGGGTATCCCCATTCACAAGACCTTGGTTGCCTTTTTCGGCTTTCCCATCGGTTTTGACCCCGATAGAGACGGTGGTATTTCCGTTTTCATCTGTTTTTTTTTCAGAGGTCAGATGGGAATCCGTTTTGACATCAAGAGAGCTTCCCGCAATTTCTTTGATTTTATCCTTCGCGTCATCCGAAATATTGGATAAATCCTTATCCACAGTATTGTCTTTGACATAGGAATGAACCGTATCGCCGGTCACGATGCCTGTATCGCCTTCAGCAATTTTACCATCGGTAGTGACAGAGACTTTGTACGTTACATTGCCATCCTTATCCATGACAGGAGTAACAACGGTATGCTCACCGCCATCCACCTTAACGGTGTCTTTCACGGTGTCTTTCAGCGCAGCTTTGTTTTCCTCACTCATGTTCTTAATAGACGTGCCTTTGGAAATTTCTTCCTTCATCTGGCCAAGATTGACGGCGTCGGAATCCTTAACAGCATCCGCAACCTGCGTCACGCGGCGATTTCCGACAGCCACCACACCGCTTTCCGTGGTCGTGGTACCTTCGCCCAAAACAACGGAATTTTCGCCGCTGGCAGAAGAACCATCGCCAATAGCAACGGAATGATCTCCCCGCGCCTGCGCGCCGCTCCCAAGAGCGACAGAATGCTTGCCGGAAGCCAGTGTCGGCACCTGATGGTCCTGATCGGTGCTTTCACCGCCAATGGCAACAGAACCGTTAGAAGCGGAAGAATTGGTGCCCAAAGCCACATCCTGCTGATGGAGGTAATCATAGACCTTGCCCCCGGAGACCAGATGCTTTTCGTCCTTCGCCACTTCACCGCTCTTGGCTTCAGCCGTACCCGTAACAACAAGATCCCCCTCGACATGAGTATCTTTCAAGTGAGACGAACCAGAAACGGTTAAGTCTTTATCCACCGTTGCATTGCCTTTGACGGAGAGATCCTTGCCGACAGAGGCATTGCCATCCATGGTGGTGTCTCCGATAAGATGAGACGTACCGTTCACCGTCTGGTTTCCTTCCGTTGTGGCATTGCCTTTAACAGTAAGAGCCTTATCTACCGTTGCATTGCCTTTGACAGAAAGATCCTTGCCGACAGAGGCATTGCCATCCATGGTGGTGTCCCCGATAAGATGAGACGTGCCGTTCACCGTCTGATTTCCTTCGGTTGTGGCATTGCCTTTAACAGTAAGAGCCTTATCTACCGTCGCGTTGCCTTTGACAGAAAGATCCTTGCCGACAGAGGCATTGCCATCCATGGTGGTGTCTCCGACAAGATGAGACGTGCCGTTTACCGTCTGATTTCCTTCGGTTGTGGCATTGCCTTTAACAGTAAGAGCCTTATCTACCGTCGTGTTGCCTTTGACAGAAAGATCCTTGCCGACAGAAGCATTGCCATCCATGGTGGTGTCCCCGATAAGATGGGACGTGCCCTTCACCGTCTGATTTCCTTCGGTTGTGGCATTGCCTTTAACAGTAAGATCCTTATCTACAGTCGCGTTGCCTTTGACGGAGAGATCCTTGCCGACAGAAGCATTGCCATCCATGGTGGTGTCCCCGATAAGATGAGACGTGCCGTTCACCGTCTGATTTCCGGAAACGACGGCATCTTTCTTGACCGTGATGGTTCCTGTAGCCTCATCTTCTTCCAAATTGGAAAAGCCGCTGCCTAAGCCAAAGAGCTTCGCCTGCTCAGCCGTCAGTTTCTGGGATTCAGCCCATTCGTTGGCATTGTTGATGCCTACAGTGGAAGGAATAAGATTCGTCCCTCCATTGGCGCTCAAAAGCCCGTCATTATTGTAAATCTTTGCGACAATAACCTTGTACTGCTTATCAGCTTTGTCAAAGCCGAGGTAATAGCAGCGAGCCACATCCGAAGCGCCGCCATCGCGATCGCAATAGTCAGAGCCAAGATAAATGCCGTTCTGCGCCGCTTCCTTCAGACTGGCAGTATCTGCAGAAGCAGATAAAGGGAAAAGCAAAGCGGAGAAAATCGCGAAACCAAGAGCCTTTTTTGAAAGTTTCATAGAATCACCTCATTATGAATTTTCATGAGACTCGATGTAAGAGAGTTCATCCTGATACTCTTCCAAAAGATTCGGGTCTACGTGATCTCCAAGACTAAGTCGATAATGAATAAGTTTTGCCATACGGAAGCGGCGGGGGAGGGTTCGATCCTTGTCTCCATAATAAGCCGCTTCTGCAGAAAGCCACTGGTTCTTGTCTTTGGCATCCTGCAAGGCCTTCTGGGAAAGTGCCACCGCCTTTTGCATTTTCATACGGCGCAAGGCGCGGGCTTCTCCGCCGCCCTGCCCGAGTTTGATAGAAACACCACCAGAAACCATGTTCTGATGATTGCCAACCGAAGCGCCAAGATTCACGGATGCATCCTGATTGAACCAATACTGCCCGCCGACAGCGGCTGCTGTTTCACCGCCATAATGCCCAATGGCAGCTCCCACATTCACGCGCTGATTGTCTTCATAAGGAAGATAGGAAAGCCCTGCTAAAGCCGCCGCGGCAGCACCCGTTTCCGATGTAGTCTGATGCAAGGCATCAATAGAACCGGCAATATCGCGGGAAAGGTCATTCACGTCCTTCTTGCGAAGCTCTGTTTCGCGCTTTATGGCATCCGCATTTTCTTTGACACTCTGATCCAAAGAAACGAGATTGCCGGAAACGGAACGATCGGGCGATACATAACGGGTCAGATCTTCATTGGTGATCGTACCGATACGATCCGTCAATGCCTTGTCGGCATCCATGCGCTCCTTTTTCTCGGTATCTGCCAGCGAATCGAGCGCATACTTTGTATCATCATACGAATGAGAAAGATGCTGCGTTTCCTTGTCAAGAATAACAAGATTACTGCTGACAGAGCCATCCGGGGAAAGATACATGGAAGGAAGATCGCCAAGACTGCCGATCCGGTCAGAAAGCGCCTGATCTGTCTCGCCCCGAAGGAGAGCTTCTTCCGAAAGCCGTTCCTGATTGGCTTTCTTCATCGCCGCGATCGCCTGTTTTCCGTGATAAACTTCAGAATCAAGCGTTTGGAGATTATCTGCGACCGACGCATCTTTAGCAATATACACCGCAGAAGTCATCTCATCCGGTGTGCCAATGCGCTGGCTCAATAAATCATCTGCCTGCTTTCGCTGATCACTTTCAGAAGAAAGAGCCTGTTTCCGATCCGAAATTTCCTGGTCCAGCTTTACCTGTTCCGCTAATACCTGCCCGGCCGTCACAGCATCGGTAGAACCAACGGCCATCACACCGTCTTTCACATGGGTGATGGTCGTGCCATTGGTTCCGGAAAAGGTAACAGACGACTGATCCCTCCCATCATAATGGACAATAGATCCGTCAGAAAGAGCATCCGCAGCCGCATTGAGCTTTGTATCTGCCTCGATGCGGGAAGAAGAAAGCGACGTCATGGCAGATGCCACATCTTCTTTTTCTTGTGTGATAGCCGCATTATTTTTGGTAATCATAGGGTCAAACCAGTCTGCCGCATCCACCACGGAATCGAGATGACCATCAAAATAGGATTCAAACCGATCCAACTCCGGATTATACTTGATGGCAATCGTAACATGACGTCCGGCATCATTGGTCCGGAGAATGGCATGCCCATTGGCATCCACGTAAGTGGATTTGGCAAAAATGGGGGACACCGAAAGAAACGAAGCCCCGAGTGCCAGAGAAAGGACAATGCCCTTTGCCATATGACAATTTTTCATGTTATCGCTCCTTTCCCTGCTTGACATCTTCCAATGCCTGCTCCATCGCTTGTGCGTCCTCTCTGGCGATACGATCAAGCCGGTCGATATCATAGAGAAGAGCCATTTCCGGGGTCAAATCCGCGGAAGAAGCAGGGGAGCCCGGGCGAACAGAAAGTCCCAAGCCCCACATCGTGTCCGAAGAACCAATAGTAAACGCCCCGTTTACGCTGACATTTTCATTCGCGTGATAAGAAAGACCGAGCGCCGAACTGTTGGCGGACCCATGACTTCCCATCCCTGCGCCAAGAGACCATTTAGACTCACCCTCGCGGTAAGCATCGAACTGAACACCGGCAAGCGCTGCGCCGCCTGCGCCCATTTCATGGGCTTTTTTAGAAAGCGCATCAATGCGGCCGGATGCACGTTCCCTGATCCCTGCCATCTGCTCTCTGCGGTCTCTCCGTTCCTGCATAATAGCGTCTGCAAGAGCTGCATTCTCATGGTCAAGCAGAACCAGATTGCGGGAAATGTCTTTGGAAGGATCCAGATAAAAGGTTTCCCTTGCCGCATCAAACGCACCCAGACGATCAGAAAACGCTGCATCTGCCTCTTTTCGCGCTTGTGTTTCCGCATCAAAAGCATGGGCATTTTTCTTGGCTTCTTCTTCCATCTTCTCCTTCAGCGGATCGATCTTTTGGTCCAGCGTGGAAAGCTTTCCATAGAGCGAATCATTCTTTTTGAGATAATTCGCCTGAGAAGAAGCATTCCCGATCGCACCGGCAATTTTGGCATCTTCTTCCTGCCGCTTGGAGGTTTCCGCATCGATCGCTTCCTTAGACGCGGCTTTTTCTGATGCCACATCCTTGGCAAGAGTATCGCAAGCCGCATCTAAAGAAGAAAGATTTCCTGTCAAAGACGCATCCGGAGACAGATAGGCCGTCTCTTTTCCCGAAAGCGTCCCTATGCGGTTTGAGAGTGCATCATCTTCGCTTTGCCGCACCTTTTCTTCTAAAGAAACAGCGGCTTTGCGGTCTGCCGTTTCCTTGGAAATCGCCTGATCAGAAGAAGCCAGCTGGCTTCCTGTAATCGCTTCCTTGGATCCAGCGGCCACGGTTCCGTCCTTCAAATGAGAAAGGGCGGTACCGGAATCTCGAAGCGAGATTGAAGAATGAGTGTCATCTGTATAGCGGATGGCATTCTGGGAGATCTCATCAATGGACTTTTGCAAAGAAGCATCAGCCGCCTTCTGCGAGGAGAATTCCGAAGAAACTGATGACACGCGGTCTTTTGTTTCTTGGGCAATTCCAGTTGTCACTTTGTCCACTGCCACATTGCGCAAAACATCACCGGAGACCCATTCATGAATGGAACCATTCGTATTTTCATAATACCAGCGATCGGTCTTGGCATCATAAGAAATACCCGAAGAATCATAGGTATGCGTTTCAAGCCCCTTCGTGGCATCACTAGCCCATACAGACGTACCAGAAGTCAAAGAAAGAAAAAGCAATGCCGCAAGTACCTTTTGAGACGGTTTTCTCATGCGGGGTCATCTCCTTTCTCTTTAAGCTTTAGAATTTCTTCCTGCAGCTTTTCATTGTCATCATAAAGCGTCAGCATTTCTTCTTTGATGGATTGCAAAGCCAAAAATTCCGGAGTATCCATGCGGATACGGAAAGACACACCCAAATTGGACATTTTTTTATTTTCCAGCGTAGTACCAGCGTTCATCGCACTGTCCCGATTGAAGTAATACTTGCCACCGATGGCTGCCGCGCGTTCTCCCTGATACCCGCCAAGGGAAAGGGCAAACGAAGATTTCTGCCCCTTACGGTAATCCCCGAAACGAAGAGAGGAAAGCGCAGCGACCCGAGCCCCAGTATCGGTGATATATCCCGCTTCACGGTCCAGCCGCTCGTTGGCATCCTTTTCCAGTGCTTCCAAAGCGGATTTCCGTTCAGCGGTTTCTTTCTCAAGCGATTCACGGTTCTCATGGCTCTTTGCATCAAGCGTATAAAGATTATCCGTTACCACATGAGAAGGGGAGATATATGTAACTTTCTCATTCGGTCCAATATGCCCAATACGATCATCGATCTTGGCATCGGCTTCTTCCCGTTCTTTCTTCTCAGTAGAAACCTTTTCTTTGCGATACGCATCAAAGGCATCCGCTTTGGCATTGAGCTCTCCCAACATAGAATCAAGAGAAGTCAGATTGTCTTCTGCAGAAGCTTCTTTCCGAATCGCAAATCCATCTTCCGAAAGCGTACCGAGCTTCTTCCAAAGAGCCTCATCGCCAGCAGATCGATCAGTGCGTTCCTGCGCGAGCCGGTCTTCCCGATCAGAGATTGCATCATTTAAATCCCTCCGATTGGAAGACAGCCCCGCATCCAGAGAAAGAAGATCCGTCACTCATGGATGCTTCACCGGACGCTTTCACATAATGATATGTCTCATTTTCAGAAAGCGTCCCCAAACGGTCAGAAAGCGCCGCATCCGCATCACATCGAGCATTCGCCTCTTGCGTAACAGCATTTTCACGAGCAGAAACTTCCCCGGAAATGGCAGTGTTCAGATCGAAAAGCTGCCCGCCATTGGCAAGAGAAGACGCATCGCTCTCATCCACTTTCACGTTGGATAAAAGCGTGCCGCCCTCGCCGCCAAGCGTGATGGTGTCATGGGCATCGGAATCATAAGTAAGAACGAGCGACCCATCGATCTTCGCCCGGATCTCGTCATCCGAAGCGGTGCGCTGATCCGTTTCCGCAGCCAGCTTTTCTTTTCTGAAAGAAATGGCATCTGCCAGATTTTTAGTACTGTCTTTCATGCCCTGCGTTTCAAAAACTGTACCGGAGACTTTGTTCATGATGCCATAGGTCTGCCGCGTCACATAATATACATTATTGACCTTGTCATACTTCAGCACATGAGAGACACCATGCGTAGAAGAACCACCGCCATAATCCCCATGAAAGATCAGCAGGGAATTGTCTGCCGAAGCCGCCAAAGGCAGCGAGAACAAAGGAATGGCACAAAGACACATCAGGCGAAACATCTTTTTTCGAGTTGCCAAAGAAAACACCCCCAAAAGTTACTCTTTCTAAACATTTCCTCTGCCCGTTCCCCAAAGGAAGGGGAGCGGGGGAAGATAGATAGGACCTTTCAAATCCCAAGCTCAAAAGATAAGACTCGCTAAATTTTGATCGGTCCTTTGAAATACCCGACCACGCCTTCCACCGTGAGACAGGAAATAATCACGATAACCACCAGATTGGTGGAAACATGAACATACGTCTCGAGCTGCTCTGCCGTAATCGCCATATGGCGGTTGATCGGCAGGCTGTGACCCGTCAGAATAATGTACCAGCGGTTCACATGTTCAAGGTAATGCGGATCACCGACAGTGGGATCTTCGGAGTTATATGCCTTAATCCCCTGAATCAGGTTCCCGTTTTTCTTGGCAATCTTGTCATAGAAAACAGTCATGGCCGCACGGCAGTTCTCCATTTTGTCCGAATGGTCCTCCGGGAACAACTCTTCCACCTTCCAACGAGGACCGCCACTAGGACAAAGATCTTTTCTGTCAGAATAGGCAGGAGGAACCACAGCAACATCATTACCATTATCGACCTGCATAAGGTTGGCAGGTCCAAGCGGTCCCGTATTTGTACCACCGGAAGATTCCTGAAGGAACATCGCAAGACAAACCGAAGGAGAAATCCCTACTTCTTTCGCTGCAGCAATGACATATTCCGCGTCAGGCCATTTGGCAATCACCTTACTGTAATCTGCGCTCCCATCTTCCGCCGTCTGAATCATGGCTTCTTGTCCATAGTCCGGAAGATCAATATCTATTGTGCCGCCCGTGAAACTTTCCACCGGTTTCACATTATTGATCACCGATACACAGAGAAACAGGAAGAACGCCACGAAAAAGTACTTGATGGCCGAAGAAACGAGATGCCCGATCGCGCCTTCGGTCGTGAACTTCGTAAGCCCCAAGGCACCAAAAGGCACAGTCGCGATACAAAGACCGGCAGAAATATAAAACTCGAGGAGCGTCAGCATGACGTAGAAAGAGAAGAAGCAGAACGCAATCAAAACCGCAAAAGCACAGACATAAATGAAGAAGATGGTGCCGAGCTGGGAAAGGATATCATACACACCGAAATGCTCCACGCGGGAAAGAAGCGGAGTAATCAGGAACGCCGCTTTCTGCAGGAGAAGCTGCGGGGTTTCAAAGTTTGCCAAAAGCAAAGTGGAATCGCCCGCAGCCGTCTGCGCTGCCGAAGTAGCAAACCCAAGAAGGAAAGTATCCACAAATTTGGGGAATACATAGGCAAACCCCATAATGCCTGAATACTTCAAGATCTTGCGAACAAGAACCGGGGGTGAAACCACCATGCCGGAAAGAATAATCGGAAGAACGAGATCCACCAGACAAAGTATCAGGAGAAGCCCAAACGCCACATCAAAGAGGTTGGGGTAGGCTTCATTCGACTTATCTATGAAATACTTCAAGAGCTTGCTGAAGAACGTTCCCAGCGAATTGGCCATGTTAGCAAAGGTAATTCCCGTTTCCGGCTTGGACTGATCGCTGAACATGTAATTCCCGATATCCATACCTAGCCACATCAGGAGCTGCACAGGATCCGTACAAGACCCACCGCCGACAGAACCATTTCCCCAACCATTCACCCAATATTCCAGATGAAGATGATCACCATCTGCATATCTCTGCGGAAAGCCTCGAATATATGCCATCGGCTCACCGGCTTTAAAGGGCTTAGATTTGAGGAATTGAGAATTATCGCCATAAAGAAGCTCGGATCCATTATAATCTCTAACCTGATCGTCAACCCCAAATCCGCCCACCTCATTGGTCATATAACCGTTGATATCGCCGAAAATGATGGCACATTGCCCATCAGAATCGACAGATCTAGTAGGCGTAAATTTAATGTAGTAGCCAAAACCGCCGCCGCCATAAAATTCTGCAGTTCCGTCCGTCGGAGCATAAAGGGTGGCATTGGTCATCCCCATGTCCACGCCTTCATGCTGGTGCCCGCGATGATTCAAAGCCCCATACTGCCCGCCTTCAGAAACCGAAAAAGGCGAATCAGAAATCGGCCTGTGCGGCGCATTGGTTTGGGTGATATCCGAAGCCAGCGCCTCGCTTCCTGTAAAAAGCAGGAAAAACGAAGCAAGAAGAGCGAAACAAAAGCGGAAGAACGTATGAAGTTTTAAATTCAATACATCCACCACCTTTATTTGAACGGAGTGTCCTCATCCACATTTCTGTACCCGACAGAATTCGTAACATACTGGCTATAGTTATGGCGGAGCCCGTCATAATCTCTCGCATGCTGCGCCGAACGGCGGGAACCGTTAAGGAAGTTCTGTACAATGGCGGAGCCCCCGATCCCCTGCATCAGCATGGCAGAAGCAAAACGAACAACATGCGAGCGGTGAGACGTTGTGCCGTGATCCACGAACTTATGATCATTATCCATATCAAACTCACCATTTGCTTTATAGGCAACATTGAAACCGGCATCACGCGCAGGACGGAACGGTTTCCCAACAGACTGCTCACTTGCTTTTGGAGCAGAAGCAGCCTTATCTGCTGCCTGATCAGCCATAGCCGAAGGCGAAGGAGCACCGGTGCTTTGCGAAGAAGAAGAAGAAGTTTCCCCAGAAGACGATCCTTCCCCTGAAGAAGCCGGAGCTTCGCCGCCACCGGCAGAGACCGGAGCAGAGGCTGCATTTTCAGCAGGAACCGAAGTGCTTCCCTGCATCGCGTTTCTAGCTTCATCTCCCAGCTGCGAATTGTCTTTCCCGCCACCAGAAGAAACAGCCGCGACGGAAGAACTTCCGCTGCTTCCGGGCATCTGCGTGGCATGGGCAAGGGCGTTCGATGCAGCACCGCCGCCTTTATCCACAGCCGCTGAAACACCTTCCCCGGCTTTGGCCGAAGTGGCAGCCCAAGTGCCCGCGACATTACCTGCAAGATGGGAACTGCCAAGAACAGCACCTGCAGCAAACCCCATGGCAGCCCCTGCAACGGCTCCCGCTTCCATTTGCGGCGAGCCGGAAATCATGCCAGCCACCAAGGACGGGATCTTCCACACCAGATACCCCATGATAATGAACAGGAGCATGAAATTCAGGACATGACCGAAGTTCACAGAATTGGCACTGATTCCGGTTCCAGTAATCATACCGGCCATCTCGGGCGTAATGAGCCCCTCAATGTCTCGATTACCAGCCTCCATAACTCTTGCAGCAGTATCTGAAGCATTATTTTCAGATACAGCGGTTCCTAAATCAATAAGAACTTTGCCTCCAAGCCCCGCGATAAAATAGACCACCATGAGCTTGATGCCAAAAGTAAAAATCCCCTGAATGAGCTTGTTGTACAGGAAATGCGTATAACGAAGGAGCCCGAAAGGAAGCAGAATGACCCCAAGGCAAGTCACCATGTAGTATTCAAGAAGCGTAATCGTGACCTGAAGAGCAATGAACACAACGCCAATATAAGCAACGATCCCGCACATAAGGATCAAAAGAGAATTGATCGGATGAACCACAGACGTGCCTTTGGCAAACACCTGGGAAATACAAACCCAACCCATATCAACAAGGCGAGATGGATCATAATAAGGAGCTTCTGCAATCGCTTTAGCATCTGAAGCATACGTAAAAATGCCGGAAGCGATACCTCCAAAGTACATCCACCCTTCGATAAATGTATCGGCAAGAAATTTAAAGTTATAGATCAAAAACAGAATAAAAGAAAAGCGAATGACCTCTTTGATCAGCTCAAACATGCGAAGCTGTCCTTCATAAAGCGTCCAGGTAGTAGCAATCTGAATGGTCATCAGCAGAAGAGAAAGCGAAATCGCAATCGGCATTAAATTTTTGCCGCCAGCCACCAAATGATTTTTGAAATAAGTCAATATGCTAGAGAAAAAACCGGCCTTTTGGACCTGATCGGTCACGCTCTCTACACTGTCTGCTGCCAAAGAGGTCATAGTAAAAAGGAAACAGAAAAAAGCAGCTAACAAGAATATTCCGAGAAATCGAACCCAATACTCTCGAAATAAAACGTTTGCTCTAATCGAAAAAGAACCATTCATAAGATAAGTCTCACCCCCTGTAAAGGACAGAATCATTGGGCAAGGGCACTGCCGTATTTGGCTTTGTAAGCCGCCATGGCAGCTCTCCCGCGTTCAGCCGCAGCGTACTGCGACTGGGTTGTTGCCTCTTCCTGCCCGCGGCGAACAAGGTCATCATTCACCTGTTTCTGCGCTTCGATCTGCTGGTTCAGAATGGTCTGCTGCCCATCAAGTGCATTCATCGCAGCGCGGATATGTTCCATCTTCCCGCGAACATAGGCAATATCGTTTGCGACCTGCTGCGCAGCCACCGACCCGGACATGCCCTGCTTCCCGATTTCTGCATTCATTTCAAGAAGCTTGTCGAGCTGCTTTTCATAGCCTAAGAGATAGCCGTTCAGCTTGTTGTAAATATTCAGCGTATGTTCATTCTGCTTCATGAGATACCCGACAGCGGATAAAATCGCTGCCTGACGGGCAGACAGAGAAAAGTCTGCGCTGCCATCCGCCTTGGTGCGGAATGGAATAGGCTTGCCGTCCGCCCCGATCTCTCCCAGCGGGGGAATGCAGGAGGTTAAGATATCATGCGTCTGCTCCGGCGTAGAAATTATAACTTCCTGACCGCCCGTGCCCCAGCAGTTGGGCGTCTTGATCACCATACCGCCGCCAAGGGGTTTGCCATCGGCATCCTTGGCCCCCTGGCCAAAGACGATAGAGCCAAGCCCGTCATTGACGGTCCAGAGAATATCGTCCACCCCTTTGGAGAAATTCTGATAAGAATCCTTGAAGTCTTTCAGTGTATCCTGCACCTGCTGAATGATCTTATCGATTTTGCCAAGCGTAGAAGTTCCCCAGGCAGCCACATCCTTTTCCTGGGCATTCTTGCTCTTCTCGGTGTTATCAGCAATCTTCTGCGATTCCTTGTTGATATCTTCCGTTTCATGCAGAATCTTTTGCAAGGTTTCATTGGCCTGCGAGTCATGCACGGGATATTCTGCATAAGACATAGGCGCAAGCAGCAAAGAAGCAGAAAGCATCGCTGCCATAAGAGCCGGTACTTTTTTTGAACAATGAATCATAACGCATCCTCCTTTCATGTAAGATGCATGGGAACGCCTTTCGAGAGCTGTTGTGCAATGAACGGCCATTCAAAGTCATAGCCCTTGTAATGGAGCCACTGGTGAACGAAATCATCAGCATACTTGGTAGCCAAGAGCATATTCATCGCCTGCTGATCCGTCTTAGACGTGGAAGTGACAAACGCCAGCTCCGAAGGCTGCAGCGCCAGCGAGAAAACACGGTTGCCCTTTTCAGCGCAGGCATAATAGTAATCGTGCTGCGGCTTGATCTGGGAAATGATACGGATCTGCGAATCATTCAGGCCAAATGCCCGATACATTTCAGCGTTTAAAGCATTGGCCGCATTCGGGTTCGGCAGATAGATCCGGGAAGGACAGTTTTCAGAAACCGTGGTAAAGAGGGGACCCTTGTTAGCCACCACATCGGCAAGGTTCTGCGTTGCAAAGATGATGGACGTATTTTTCTTTCGCATATCTTTGAAGTATTCGCGGAGCTTGTCGCGGAAAGCGGGGTTATCGAAGAAGAGCCAGCACTCATCAAGGACGATGATCGAAGGACCGGTCGCCTTGGAAAGCTGTGTCTCAATGCGATGAAAGAGATAGTCAAGGGTAGGAGGCACGATTTCCGGAGTGGCCATCAGCTTTTCCATTTCGAAGACCTGCCAGCGTCCTTCGCCGGAGAAGTCTTTCGAGTTATCGAAAAGGCCGCCATAGGCACCGTCTTTGGTGAGAGGCTTGATCCCGATACGGACATCCACATCCTGCACCATGTCAGAAAAGAGCGACATCGTAAGTTCAGATTCCGGCATCTGGCACATGGATTCCAGCGCATTCCAGATCTTGTCCTTCGTTCGTCCGTCCACATGCATCTTTTGGGATTCAAGGTAGGAAATGATCCATGCCGAAGCCCACTGCCGTTCCGACATCTCTTTGATATGCGCCAGCGGCTGGAAGGAAAGTTCAGACTGCCCTTGGGACACCAGATTGTAAAAATTCCCGCCGACCGCCAGTGTCAAAGCGCGAGAAGAAGCCGCTTTGTCAAAAACAAAGACATTGGAATTTGGATATTTTAAGAAATGTGCTTCAATCGTATTCAGAAGAACCGATTTACCGGAACCGGAAGGACCCACGATCATCGTGTGCCCGACCTGCCCCACATGCAAAGAAAGACGGAACGGGGTATTGCCCGTAGAATCCGTATAAAGAAGCACAGGCCCCTTCAGGCACTCATTTCTTTTATCACCGGACCACGCTGCTGTGGCCGGGGCTAGGTGACAAAAATTTATGGACTCGATGAGCGCGCTGCGAAGGTTACAGCGGTAATTGCCGGGGAGCGAACCTCTCCATGCATCGATCGCATTATCTGTTTCCAGGGATGCCGCAAAGCCCATCGTATTGATGGCTTCCAGCACTTTTCTGGCAAGCGAATCCGCTTCTTCTTTGGAACGACCATACACCATCATGGTCAGCGTAAAATAGCCGACCGATACGGAGCTTTCCCCGACCTCCACGAGCGCCTGCGAAGCATCCTGATAATTGGCAGCCGCAGTATCATCGACCGCCGTTTCAGAAACCGGTGTATTCGTAATGGCCATCTTGACCTGCGATACCAGCGGGATGATCTGCTGATGCCATTCCTGCTTGTATTTTTTGATGGCATCCATGCCGTCGAGCTTGGACAGGCAGTTAAACCGGGACACCCAGCGAAACTCAAAGTTCATAAAATTGAACGCATTGAAGATCCCCGGCGTGGTCACGGTCGGAAAATCCTTGATGGTGATCACACGCATATGCCGGTTCCCGATCTTCGGCTTGCGTCCGCAGAGAAGGGAAGAATCCACAATGTACTGTTTGATCGGTCTTGTAGGATTGGGACGAATGGAGACGCGATGATCGGAAATAATGTCATGCAGATAAGAGATCGTTTCTTTTTCATTGAGACAACGAAGTTCCTTGAATACCTTGCCGAGCATATCTTCCAAAAGCTGCACATTGTCCACGAATTCAGCGGAAACTTTTTTATACAGCTTCAAATTCTTTTCCGCTTCCGACTGCTTGCCTTCGGCACGCGCCGTGGATTCCTGAATAAAGAAATTCGTCAGCTTTTCACGCACCATGACAGGCGGAATGTGATAGACCACAAAGTAAAATTCAGACTCAAAGTGCTGGTTTCCGGAATAGTACGATTCGCGCTCCTCTTCCATGCGTGCCGTCAAGGCGGTCGGCATATCCGATTTGTCATACTTCTTCGACTTCACGCGCTGCACATCGAAATAAAGCACAAAGCCTGTCTCAAACTTCTTGATGACGTTGTTGATATTGCACATATACTGAATGAGCTCTTCCGGAGTGGAAGAGTCCATGTCAGGACCGCGGAATTTCAAAATGGTGAACATCCCATTGTCCGTGCAATGAACCACGCAATACTTACCGAAGAAATCACAATAAGACCAGTTCAGAAGATTTTCCATGGACGGCTGTTCATGAAAAATGTCAAAACGCTGGGAATAGTCAATGAGAGGGATTTTCTGCTTTTTCTCTGGCTTTTCCTGGGAAACAGACTGGCTTCTTTTCTTAAAAAGAGAATCGAAAAACAAAGAAATCACCTCTCTTAGGACCTGTAAAAGGTTTTGTAATTCTTGTTAGCCCAATAAATATCTATAAAGAAGGGATCTTTCTGCCCAAAGTAACGGCAGATAAAATGAATGATGACGAAAAGGGCGATCATCAGAAAGGATTTGAAAATGATCCCTCCGATGACGCCGCCAAAAAATTCACACAAAAGGACGTTACGCGGAACACCGCCCCAGTAAATTTTCTGCGTCAAGCTGCGATGCACGGGAACGATGTATCCGGGCGGCAGCTCCTGTTTGACTTCTGCCATAATAGCGTCCTTTCAAAGAATTACATGCCGAAAATCGTAGCACCGCCAACACCGTCTTTGAGGTAGGTCACAAAGGACGGAGCAAAGAGGGAGATAGAAACGGCAAAGATCAAAACGAGCATCTTCTGCATGCCTGCGCCATGGTTGCCGAGGAACATACCGATCGCAGCCGCGGCGATCCCGAGCGCTCCTAGGATCAGCGGGAGCGGTCCGGTCAGCTGATCCGCCAGCGCATACAGGAAGGATTCCCACGGCCATTTAATATTTAAAGCTTTTGTGTTCGTTCCCTTAATATCCCCGATTCCGGAAGCAAAGGATGTCATGGTAGAAAGGAAGGGGAGGGACACCAGGACAGCGGATGCCGCAGCACACTTATTCATGTAGAAATGATCGGCGCGGCGGGAAATGGTTTTGAATTTGTTCAGCATAAGAAAAACCTCTTTTCTTTATCATTGGCCATCACGAGGGATGACAGAATAAATAAAACGATGACGAGCCTCATCATAAGAATCGACTGCAATGACTTCTTGGATGATGCGTCCGCGCCTGCCATTGCCGAGATCGGTATGGCTGATGCAGACGACCACATCTATGGCTTCCCCTATCAGATTGTTGATCCCGCCTGCGGCATCTTCGTTCTCTTCCGCAAGCGATTTGATACGGGTAAGACCCTGGATGGCACTGTTCGCATGCACGGTGCAGCACCCGCCGGGATGACCGGTGTTCCATGCTTTCAGCATGGAGAACGCCGCGCCGTTTCGGACTTCGCCCAAGACGATACGGTCGGGAGAACGTCGCATGCAGTCTTCCACGAGCTTGGTCATGTTGTATCGGATGCCGTCCTTTCCCGTGTCCTGCTTGGTAAACATCGGGGAATAATCCTCGGCAGAACATTGAAGCTCCGGCAGATCTTCAATCGAAATGATGCGATGATACGGCGTGATCTTGGCGATGGAATCCAAAAGCGCATTGAGGAACGTCGTCTTGCCTGTTCCCGTACCCCCGACAATGAGGATATTTTTCCGTTCTTTGATCGCTTCGCAAAGATATGCCTTGTGATACGGAGAAAGCACGCCCTGATGAACATAATCATCCAGCGTAAAAATCTGAAGGGCTTTTTTACGAATATTAAACTGCGGATGACGGACGATCGGAGGAAGTTCCCCCTGAAAGCGGGAGCCGTACCCGGCAATTTCTGCCGAGAGCGAAGGGATATCATCATTGACAATTTTTCCCTGCCTGCCCGCAATGAACTCAATGATGGAGCGAATACGCTTCGGTGACAGATACTCTTTGGTCTTGACCTTTCCCTCTTTGTAAGAGTCATACCAAATAAAACCATCATCATTGACGTAGATTTCGTTGATATCCTCTCGGTTCATAAGCCCGGTGACAAAAGGACCAAAGAGCAGGTCCATCTGCTGATTGCCTCGGACATAATCAGAAGGGGGAGAACCCAACTCCTCCTCGCTTTCGGTTTCTTCAAGAGAAGAAGCGGGGGAGGAAAGCGTATTCTTTTTCGCCTGAATAAGATCATCCTGCCGGTCAGCCGGTAGGTCGAAGAAGAAAGAAGATTGACCGGTCATTCAGCAGCCTCCTCTCTCGGAGGTTCCATGTCCTCTGCGCTCTCATCCGCTTCTTCGGCATCGCTGCCTTCTTCCGTAAAGTACGGATTTTCGAAGGAAGCATGGATCTTCTGGTTTTCAAGGTAATCGCGGCCCACCATGGCAAGCTCCTGAAAAGCAGGAGGGAGGATGGAGAGGTCATCTGCCGCATCTTCGACTTTGACCGCCATCCCCATGACGAAAGCAAACGCCGCATCGGAATGCACCTTTGTTAAAATACAGTTCCCGATATACGAGACCATATTTTCACGGCGAAGCGCTTCCGCTTCGTCCTGCTTCTTTTTGAGATCCGCAAGACGCGCCTGCAGCTTCTCGATCTGGGAAGAAAGATTGACCGATTTATCCGAAGCCTGCGAAAGAGCCGACATATTTTTTCGGATGATGGTATTCGTGTTTTTTGCCATAACATTCACCTCCTTAAACGCTAACTGACTTTGGATGATTTCTTTGCATCCGGAGAACGACTTTCCGTTTTGCCAGCTTTCGCAGGATCAAACAGAGAATCCGAAGAGACCGGATGAAGAAAAGAATACGATTTTTCGGCAAGATCGACCTTGGGCATCGGCGTATCCGGCTTCTTCGAAAGATCGCTCTTTGACACCGTAGAGAGATAGCTGTACCGATCCTTCTTTTGCTTTTTCTGCCACCTGGCTGTCTGGGTCTTTTCGATCAAAGCAAAGCGGCTTGGATAGCTGTCTTTGGTGACTTGTGATTCACGAATGACATCGGAAACGACCGGTGCATCACAAAGCTTATCCAGAAAGAAATTGGACTGGTAGTACTTGATCTTTGTCGTAAAAATAGGCGGAAATCCCGTTGCCTGAATAACTTCATGATCGCCCATGCGCATGAGTTCATCCGAAGTCATAAGCGCTCTTGCCTGCTCTGACCAGGAATAGGAAGTACGGGAGAAGAAGCCGCCCGTTGAATTTTCGGATTTGGACTTAACGAGAATGGTCTTGTTCCCCAGCTTCTGTTCCGCATACTTGCCTGTATCATTGTCGTTCGGCGCGTAGTAGATGGTCAGATGACAGTTCATGAGGATCTGATTGTCTTTCCCATAGATGCCGGTGATCTGGGGAAGCCCCTGGTTAATGAGGAAGGCTTTCATGCCGTAACCGGCGATGTAGGAGAGGGTAGAAGCAAAGGATTTCAGATTGCCAAGCGATGAGAATTCATCCATCAGAAACAAGCATTTATGTTTATAAACAGATTTCACTCGTCCATTGTGATACGTACCAATGACTTTCGCATGGCAACGCACCATCATTTCGAAAAACAAGCGGAAGATCGGGGCGAGACGAAGCAGGTCCGAAGGCGGCGTAACGAGGTAAAGCGTGACCGGCAAGCGGTAATTCATCAGATCATTGATGCAGAAATCCGAACAGGAGGTGTTCTTGGCCAGCACCGGATCCAGATATTCTTTCAGGGCTGTATTCGCCGTAGAAATGATGGACCCCAGTTCGTTTTCCGGCTTTGAGGCAATTTCTTTGAACGCCTGCATGATGATCGGATGGGTATACATGTAATTCGGATTGTTAAGAGAAATGGCATCGGGATAGAGCTTTCTCAAATCTTCCGGCTTCATGACTTCGGTTTTATAAGAACCGGACGCCGAATCCCAGCGAGGGATCTCTATGCCTTTTTCAGGCACATGCGGAAAAGTCCCCAGCTCTTTGATCGTTTGAATAAAGCCTTTGGCATCATCCTCTAAGCCAATCTTTTCTTTGCGATAGGCCGCGAGCTTTTCATTGTAAATGACAAAGAATTCTCGCCGGTAATCATTTTCCTGCAAAAAGTGATCCACCGGATTTTCAGAAGCAGCAGCCAGGAGATCCTCATTAGAAGAAGGAAGCGTCACAGACAGTTCATCCAATTCCGAAAGAACCGCATCCGCCCGTTTCTGGTCTTCTTCGGAAAGATTTTCCGATTTCTGACTTTCACTGTGAGCCGCTTCCCTCTTAACGGGCGCGTTGGTGCCTTTAAGGTCCACGCTGACCTTCAGGAAAGCTGCCACCGTATAGAGGTTTGGAGCATCCGGATAGTTTTTGGGATCAGAAAGATGGGCATATTTCAGATGCAGGATGACCGCCATGATGACGTTCGCCGCATTGGCAACCCAGTGATCGCCGTTGCCGCCTTTGCCTTCAAAGTCAGCAATGATGGCAGCGAGATTTTGCGCCTGCGAAACTTCAGACGCCTTTCCGATCTCAATTTCATCCAGCGGGTTCCAGCGGGCGGTCGAACCGTCATCCGACGTAGGTTCAAACTTGATGACCTTTTGTCCCATCTTCTTCCGATATCCTGCCGTGATTCCCCAGTTTTCGGATTTGATATCGTTGACGATGCAGGACTCGGTCCAGCCGCCCAAAAGCGTAGGGATGATAAGCCCGACGCCCTTACCGCTTCGCGTAGGAGCGACAACGGCGAGATGTTTGTTGGAATCGTCACGAAGGTAATCATGGGGAAGGTGCTTGTAGAACCAAAGGAAGTCATCATAGATGATGCAAGAAAGTTTCAGAAAGAAGGTGCCAAACCCCCATTGAGGCTTGAATTCGGATCGTTTTTCGATCACCTTCTCGCAGCGGGCAATGGCACTTTCATTGACGGCAAGTTCTCGCTTTTTGGCTTCGCACTGTTTGGAGAGCAGATTTCTGGAATAAGCATCATTTTCCGTCAGCTGACTCAATTCATGCTGCAGGGAATCCAGCTCGGCGCGAAGCGTATCATTGCGCGAACGGATCTTGGCAAGGTTGTTGATGATCTCATTCACAACCTTCATGCGGGAATCATCATGAGATTTTTCCGCCGCTGCCATTTCCTTGTTCTTCCAGTCTTCCAATTTGGCAAGGATCTCGTTCATGGATGTCATGAACGGACCGTCATTGAGACCGATCACGACGCCATGGGCAGATTTCAAGTCCATTTTGGAAAGCTCGGAAGGCCTGGCCCAGCGCGCCGAACCGTGACTTGACAGTTCCGCTTCCGGGCGGCAGAACACAAAGATACAAATGGTAAGCAGGAGTCCCAGGATACAAGGAATGCAGGTATCCCAGAAGAGATCCGGAGCTTCCTTGTAATAGGCAACAAACCAGGACAGATAGCGAAAGGGGGAATAGAAAGGCGTAGCAAGATCTAAGAGAGGCGAACCTAAAAAACGGGCATCATAATGAACCAGCTTCGCAAAGTTTTGCGTAGAAAGGGCAAGTCCCCCAAAAAGAGGGAAGAGCGCCAGCAGGAACAGGAAAAATCTGCCCATGGGAAACCTCCAACAGAATCAATAGCCTTCATATTCCGGAATCGAAAGGTCCGAGTTGATATACACCGCGAAATTCATGCCCGGACGAATCGTTACCGTCGGGCTGCGGCTTGCCTGATTATCTGCCCGGTCGATCCAGCGATCGGTGATCTTTTCAATCGCAGACGAGAGCGCATCATTATAGGTGGTCGTTGAGCCGCCCCAGCCGGTAGATGTGGTCGAGCCGGAGGTATCAGAGACCTGATCGGCCGCATAGGAAAGAAGCGCCGAGAAGAGCGCCCCCCGAAGGAACGTCGAATCATGCGCCGAATACTGGTCACGAAGACCGGGGATCCCCGTCCCGTCAACAGCGCCGACAGAAGGAAGATCAATGCCCGAGCCATCAGGGAATTCAAGACGGGTAAATGCCACCGATACGCCTGTACCGCTGACAGAACCGGCTTTCCCGATCAGTCTTGAACCCTGGGGAATGAGCAGATGATCCCCGGAAAGGGAATCATAGATATTCGACGAGATCTGCGCTACAATATCCGTATTTCCCATGTCCGTGTTAATTCCTGTCAAAAGGGTCGCATCGATCACCGAGCCGCTACGCAGGACGTATGTAGCCCCGCCTGCGTCATCTTCGAAAAAAGCGGCGTCACCGGTGCCTTTCTGGGTAAGCGTCACGGTTTTAGAGGACGAATCAGGAGCGCTGTTTGCGCTGGCATTGGCACTTCTGGAAACGGCATTGGTGAAAGAGATCGCCGACGTATAGGCGGTCTGCTGTTCTTCAGCCGCTTCCTGCGCTTCCTGCTGCTCACGCTGCCTTGCGGCAGAATCGTCATAATATTCCCGAGAGCTTCCGGAACTTTGATTGCTGACGCCCGAGGAAGAACTGCTGTTTTGAGAAATGGAAGGAAGCGGCTTGGGAGCCAGATCATCATAATTGGTATTGTTGATCGTGGTCCCCGGTTTCGCATTCGGATTTCCGGGTGCAGCGCCTCCTTTGGCATTCGGCGCATTCTTCGGGTTCGCTTTCCGGGAATATCCGGCAATCGTTCCGTAATTGTCCGGCATCTGCTTCCCCAGAGAGGACTTGGCTGTCTCAATGGTGGCAGGCTGGTTCTTGTCCTCCTTCGGCTTTAAGTTTTCGTCGCCGCCAAAGAGAACGGACCCGGCCATATAGGAAATGCCTAAAATGCTGACACCCGCAATGACCATGGCAATCTGTTTTTTCTTGACCATGGAGAGGTCGTCGGTGTCCGTTGCCCCATCACCTGCTTCGAGACTTCCCAGCTCCGTATCGGCAGGTTCTCCAGAGAGAGAATCACCGATATTCTCGCTGGAAGAAGACGTTTGAGAAGGTTCCTGGGGAGAGGCGTTTGGCGGGACAGCCGAAAACCCGGATGCCGTCGGATCGGGAGGAAGCGGGGCAAATTCCGATGGATTTTCTGACATCTTTTTGGCATCATCCAGATCAAAATCTTCAGGAGCTTCCGAATGGGCATGGGATATCCTGCCTTTAATGCCCTTGAGCTTATCCCGTAAATTCATATTCATGATGTGAACCCTCCATGATCCTCTTTCTGCTGCTCTTCCATTTTTTTCTTCATGAGTTCTTGAATGCGCTTATGCAGCCCGCTGTCATCCATATGGGAGTAATCCACCTTGGAAGGCAGCAGATGATGGAAACGAGCGTCAAGAGAGCGAATATCCAGGTAAGACGTGCCGGAATACTGCAGTCTTGCCTTTTCAAAAAGACGATCCGCAATGAGGTAAGTTCCCTTCACGCGATAATTCACAAGCACCGGCTTATTCTCGTCCGAAATGTTGTAAAGGACAGGAAGCTGGTAAAGATTTTTCGTAGACATCTGGAAATATGTTTTCTGTCCGTCATCAAAAATTTTAACGGGATAAAGCTCATCAGAAACAGAGCCGTGCCGTTTCACTTCATAGTGCAGGTTGAGCTTCTTGCGAACATAAATGTTCTTCTGCTTCACCATGTAAATGTCACGGTATTCCTTTTCTTCCTTCGTCATCGGCTTTTCTTTGAGAAGCTGCTTATGATACGCCTCGTCCATGGCCTTCTTGTCCTCGTCCGAGAATGTAAAGGAAACGATCGGCGTATAGTTGGTGCCGTCAGAAGCAATGATGAATCGATACGAATGTTCATCGGTGTTAATGATGAGATTCGTTTCGATATTGTCTTTGTACGGCTTCAGGTACACATGATGGATGCCATTGACATCTGCCTGATCGATCATCCAGCGCGACGTATCGCCTGCCCCAATATAGGTCGGGGACTCCCCGTTTTTCAGCTCGATATCCGTTAGATACCCTGGCTTGCAATAAACGGTAAACAAAGAATCGGGCTTGAAATCATACTGGGTTTTCGCGGCGATACTGTCCCCGTCCTGGGTGAGATAAATATCCTTATCCGCTGCCGAAACAGAAGATAGGGAGGAGAGAGAAGCGATAGCGCACGCGGTCAGGGCAGAGACTACCACTTTCTGAAAAGTTCTGCGTTGCGCCATCATTCAACCTCCTTGTTGACGGTCTGTGTTTCCGCGGTGATGGTCAGATCTTTGATAAAAATACCGAGCGGATTGATCAGAATATTTTCTTCCGAAGTCGGCGGATTGATCACAATCTGGAAAAGCCCTGCATACTGCGTAGCACGGTTCGTGAGATCACCGTTCATGGAATATTCTTTTTCCGTCCAGCGGACCTGGTAAATGTTCGAAGAGCCGGGGTAGAGCTGAATGGAATTGATCTGCGGCGTCACCGTCTGATGACCCATCTTCAATGCCGGATTGTCCTTCTGAACAAAGGTCGCGAGTTTCTTAGACGCTTCTTTCGTCAAGAAATGATCCGCCTTGTTCCAGTTCTGTTTCAGCACGACCGGATCCATCGGAACAGAACGCACGTTGTTGATAAATTCCACGAGGAAATGCTGAATTTCCACTTCACGCGGCTCATAATTGGTAGCCTTCAGCTGTCCGCCCGTCTCAATGCGGCCTGTTGCATTGTCTACGCGAACTACATACGTTTTGTAGTTCCAAGTCGTTGCGACCAAAACGGTACAGATCACGCAGATAGCCACCACGACCACATAAAGCAGATTTCTCCGTTCCGCACTTTTCAAGAGAAAATACGAATTGCGAAGCGGATCGGCAAAGACGGCATGACGCGGATTTCCGTAGTAACCTGTTGGCTCGCCATGAGGACTGGTTCCCTGGGTTGGTTCCAAAGCAAGCACCCCCTTTCTATACTGAAATTATTATATAATAAAAAAATCAGAGCTTCAATAATTCTATTAAAAGTAGGCATAAAAAATACGGAGAAACTGGAAAAATGGAATGGCAGCACTGGAAAAAAGCAAGAAAACAAGCAAAAAGCAAAAGATTGACCGTAGGTCGAATTTAGAACAAGGAAAAATAAAAAAACCTCATCCATAGGAGTGAGGTTTGTAAAATGGAAAACAAAAAAAGGGAAAAAGTCTGAAAGGTCGTCCCACCTTGGAGAAGGGAGTGCCCGAAGGGCGGAGGATAGATTTCTCTCATCCCATCATTTTTCCCATCAGTAATACAATAGAGGGTTTCCCCATGAGCACATACAAAAAAGCACCAGCCACCAGGATCGGAGCGAGCGGCATTTCTATCTGCATCGCTTTTCGGTAGCCAAGAAAGGGGACAAGAAGCAAAATGCCAAATCCGCTGGCCATGAATGTAAGAGCGAAATAGGAGAAGAAGTCATAAGAAAACCAAAGACCCATCACAGCAAGAAGCAGCACATCCCCAAATCCGAAGGCTTCAAATCCGTAAACTTTGTAGGAGACAAAGAAAATGACAAGCCCGATCAGAAGTCCCAGTAAAGAAAAAAGAAGTGACATCCCGAGCGCATGAATCAAATACTTATACGCAAAAACAAGCGCAAAGGCAAGCAGCGTGTCGAAATCATAAATGGCATGTTCCCTGTAATCGACCCAAGCGATTTCACCAAGCACCAATGCCAAAAAAGGATAGAGCGTCCATTCCATGTCAAACACTTCCCTTCAATGACAAAAATGCCCCCTTGAAGAAGGAGGAGAGACCGCAAAGCGGGAGAGGATAGAAGTCCGAAGGACCGTACCTCCATGGAGAGGGAGGGGGACCGCGCAGCGGTGGAGGATAGATTTCTTTCAAATAGATTTCTCTCTCACTGATTCGGCGTATTTCCATACGTCTCCAGCGCAGGCAAAGCCTTATTGGAATTAGGCGAAGTCAGCGTTTTCTTGTTCGAGAGCTTTGCTGTCAATGTAAATTGGTCATCTGCCATCTTCTGGTAGGTAAACATGGAGACATCCATATCTTCGAGTCCCATGATTTTGATCATATCACTGGAGAGATTCTCCGGAACGACACCGGAATGATGGCAATACCAGGAGACAATCGCAGAATCAAGAATGGTCGTATTAGTTTCAATCTCCTTGTCTGAAATGGAAGAGCGAAGAGATTTGATAGAAAACCCGTCAATTCCGGAACCGGCAAAAAACATCACAGCAAGCGCCATGGCAAGAAGAATACGGACAAACATAGCAATCACCTCAAAGACGATTCATTTGACAGAGAAACAGAAAAAACATATAATACAAAAAGAGACAACTGGTTGTGGATAGCCGGTTCTCCTCACAAATAAAAAGTTGGAAAGAAGCCGTCTACCGCTAGGCGGTTTTTTTCTTGCCGAAATTACTTACGGTAAGAAAGAATGAGTACGACAAGTGTAGCAAAAGCAATCATAATTGATAGTGCTTCGTAAACTGTCATAGCATCACCCCCTACTCTAAGGGAGTAGGAAAACCAGCTGCCAGTTGTCTCTGCTAGTATTATACCATGACTACACTTTCTTGAACATGCACCGAAACGGTGCATGTTTTTGTTTACGCCGCTTTGATAAAATACCGGACCGCGCGGTTGATGGGACGGTCTTCGTTCGCGGTTGGAACAACATAAGATGTATTGAAACTAACCAAACAACCATCCCAAGACTCATGAGAATGAGCATCATAATACGCCCTTCCAACAACTTTGAATGCTCCATTGGGAAGATATTGACGATTATAACCGCCAATGCCAACTGCATCATCGACGACGAAACGTCCTTCAATATTCCGAATCGCATCCCCCTGCAGCTCACCCAGTCCGTTAGACTGGTGCTGCACGGTTCCGTAATGCGTAGAAGTCACGCTGCCAAGCCCTCGAAGGAATACCCCGCGATAATCGGGGACTGTATCGGATCCAAGCACCTTTACAAGATCCGGATACGCCGTGCAGGATTGCCCGTTGCATTCAAGCCATGTTCCGTTTTCATTCGGATTGTTTGCACTCGCCCAGGTAATGACTGTCCCAACGGGAACGCCGCTTGCCTGATTTTCTTCTTTGGTGAGACGGGTGATGGTTAGTGTTGCACGGGGAATTGTTTCGCTGCCGCTATAGACATTCACGGTGCAGTCCTTCTTTTTGATATCTTCCTTGTAAGCGGTTTCCGCGCTGACAGTGACTTCCTCATAGAAATGGGTTCCCGCAATTTGAGTTTTTGTCTTAGAAGACAAATCATCATAAGCCGTATTTCGTACAATATCTGCCTGCGTTTGTGCATATTGCAAAGCCTGGGCAGAAGTTTTAGACGAAGAAAGAGAACTGTTTGTGACAGAAGAGACCTTGGCAGAAGAAAGTCCCATCATAGAAGAAAAGATCCCGCAGACAATGACCAGAGCTAAAACGGCAGAGCCTTTATGACTGCTGCAAATAAATTTTCGGGGGGGGTAGAACGTTTTTCCAAAGAGTCATAATTACACCTTCTTATAATTTCATGATATAGTGCAAAGCATAATAGGGAGGACGGTTTTCATGAGGTTTTTGAGCTTCCGTAGCAACCGTAAGAGAAGTAACAAGATTTTGTCCACCGGCCCAACCGGAACCATCCCAACCATACCAACCGCCACCACCAGAACCATTCCACTTAGCAGGATAAGTACCAGATGGAAGACTAGCATTTATCTTCTTAGAAGCAGTAGTAATAAAATAACCATTATTATTGGCATTGTGATAACCAAATGTATGGTAATGGCTAGAAGTCTGGGACGGTTCAAGTTTAACGGCATCTTCACCACCAATATCGCTGAGTTTATAAGTGTCACCAGCACCAACGATGAAGCGATTTCTTAAATCCGGTGTACCATTCTTTCCATCGCAAAGTGCAAAGCCATTGGGGATATTTCCGGGCGAACCATACCAGGGGATAATCGAGCCCTGCGGTACACTAGACGACGTACTCTCTACGGAATACCGGATGAGCTTGATAGTACTACGTGGGAGTGCATCGTCCTTATGGTACACGCGGATCTGACATTCCTTCTGTTTGATATTTTTCTCTGCATCATAGACACTTTCTGCGCCGACAGAGACTTCATCATAAAACCCCTCGGAATTAGCAATAGAGGTTTTCCCCTGATTTTTCAAATCCGAATAACTTTCCTTTTTAAGGATCTCGGCTTTGCCGGAAGCATAGGCTCCGGCTTGCATCGCAATGGAGCTAGATCCATTGGCATTCATGACCGCTTGCGACATTTTCGCGGTGCTTAGACTAAGCATCCCGCTGACAAGTGCCATGACGAGAACAAGAGCGAGAAAAGCAGCTCCTTTCTTACGATGTAACGAAATTTTTCGGGGGGGGGTACGCATGTTCTAAATGGAATCACTCGCATAAGAATCACCTTCCTACATAAAATGCAGCGTACCCGATTGGAAAGATCAGGCAGCTTTGATCAAATAACGGACTGTCACAGCGGGAGGCTGAACAGTGTTGCTGTTGCCGTATATAGAGGAACAACGAGAAGCATCAAATCGAACCTTACCATAATAACCATATGAACCACCTTTATAACCTCTATTACCAGTATTTCCAGAATAAGTGAAAACACCAGAAGGGAATGCTCCTTCATTACCCGGGCGAAGAATAATATTACCTGTGATATTCGGAAGTCCCGCTTCTAATACTGTTCTTGGTGTGGTGCTGCCTTCGAGGAACCGGTTCCTAAAGTCCGGAACAGTACTTGTCCCAAGCACACCGCAAAGTTCAAGATACTCCGAACATGTACGACCATCACACTCAAGCCAGACGCCATCCGTCGGATCATGTAGGCTTGCCCACGCAATAATCGTCCCAATCGGAACGCCACTTGCTTTCTGTTCAACAGAATAACGGGTGAGACGAAGTTCGCTTCGCGGATTCGTTTCCATGCCTTTAAACACCTTAATAGTGACAGTTTTCTGCTTGACCAAAGAATTGAAATCACTTTCGGAAGACACCATCATTTCATGCTGAAAGGGTGTTCCTTCCACCGCTTTCCGGGAGCTGGGAGCCACATCTTGATAACTGACAGATCGAAGAAGCTCCGCATCGCTTTGGGCAATTTGAGCCGCCTCAGCCGAGGTTTGGTTAGAAGAGGTTCCGTTCATAGCAGCCTGCGTGACTTTCGCCGTAGAAAGACCCAGCATGGAAGAAACCAAGGCAAATACAAAGACACAAGCTAGTGCCGCAGAGCCCTTATGCTTTGTTAATCGAATTTTTCGGGGGGGGGTAAACAATGAGTAAGGAATCGCATACGATCACACCTTTCATTAAGCAGCTTTGATAAAATACCGAACTGTTACAGCAGGAGGCTGGACAGTTGTAGAATTGCCATAAATAGAAGAACAACGAGAAGCGTCAAATGTACAAGAATCTGATGCAGGATACCCATGTCCATCCCCTGAAGCATTAACAAAACGATAATTAGCAAAAGCCCCATTTCCCTGCATCCATCCACCACAGATATATCCAGTAATATTTGGCAGACCCGCTTCAATCACAGTACCCGCAGCCCCTGAACCTTCCAAGAACCGATTTCTATAATCCGGCAGTGTACTCTTCCCAAGCACGGAAACAAGTTTTGGATACGCCGCGCAAGATTGGCCGTTGCATTCAAGCCAAGTCCCATCATTAGATGGACTTCCGTTTCCTGCAAAAGCAATCACAGTACCGATGGGAATCACAGAGATTTTCTCGGGTTCGACAGAATAACGATCAACAGCAAGACTAGCCCTTGGAACGGTTTCGTTTTCAAAGTAAATATGAATCGTTGCCGTCCGTTTCTTTGTTGCATCGGTATAATTGCTTTCCGAAGAAAGCGAAATTTCGGTGAAATAAGAGGAATTAGGGATTTCGGCTTTGGCAGAGGCTTTGAGATCGGAATAGGGGACAGCCTGCAAGAGCGCCGCTTCGCTGACCGCGTATTGCTGCGCCTGAAGAGAAGTCTTGTTGGAAGAAGTTCCGTTCATCGCAGCCTGCGTGACTTTCGCACTTCCAAGAGAAAACAGAGAAGAAACGATAGCCATCACAAGAACCAACGCCAGAAAAGCAGATCCTTTGTGCCTATGGGCTAAGAATATAGCACAAATTTTCGGGGGGGGGGTAAATGGATAATGCATAATACACCTCAAAAAGAGAATTATTCCAATTTCATGATAAAGAACAAAGCATAATAGGGAGGACGGTTTTCATGCGCTTCTTGGGCATCAGTACCAACAGCAAGAGAAGTAATATACTCCATCGGCTCAGAAGAAAAATCTGAAACAGAAATAAGACGAGCGCTCAACTTAACACCAGAAGTGTTCGCACTATTCGGATTGTTAGTAAAAACAAGAGTCATCTTCTTACCAGCAGGAAAAGGCGCATCAAAAAGAGACGAATTAAAACTGTCATATCCAAATTTTACGATTTTTAACCCAGAACGTTGAAACTCTTCATAGTCTCGATTAGAATACAAAGAACTCCAGTAGTGATAGTGATTCCCGATCTGCTGGTTTGTCAGCCTGACCTGATCTTCACCGCCCGTATCGCCCAATGCATAATTGCTTCCAGCGCCTACGAGGAAGCGGTTACGAAGATCCGGCGTTCCTTTGGTGCCATCGCAAAGAGCGAAACCTTCAGGAATATCCGAGGACTTCCCAAACCATGAAAGAATGGTTCCTTTCGGGATGCTGGATTCATTTTGAGAGACCGAATAACGGTTAAAGGAAAGCGTGGCACGAGGAATGGATTCATCCCCGTAGTACACATTCACGCGACAAGGTTTCTCCTTGATATCCGGATTCGAAGGCATCGCCGTTTCTTTACCCACGGTCACTTCATCGTAATAGAGAGAACCGGTTACTGCCTTTTTCCCTTGCGAAGCAAGAGAGGAATAAGCCTCGGATTTCAGAACCTCTGCTTTATCCGAAGCAAACTGATGCGCCTGCAGCGTGATCTTGTTGCTGCTAAGCGAATGGGTGGAAACAGAAGTCACTTTCGCCATGGAAACGCCCATCAGGGAAGAAACAATCCCCATAACTACGACAACGGCTAGGATGGCGCTGCCATTATGGCGAATAGATTTTCGGGGGGGTAGATAGAACATAGGAACACCTCGAAGAAAGCTGGGAGTATAAAACTCACTGCTGAATAACTAAGAAAGTTTCATGATGTAATAAAGAGCATAGTAGGGAGGACGGTTTTCATGAGGTTCTTGAGCAGCAGTACCAATAGCAAGGGAAGTAATATAAGACATTTTTTCAGAAGCAAAATCTGAAGAATAAATGTGACGAGATCCCATATTAGAAGGAGTCGCATTATGAGTAAAAAAGGAAACTCCCTTATTGCCACTAGGGAAAGGTACATTGGCAGAAGTAGTCGTAACCTTGGGTGAAAAGTAAATAAGTTTTAACCCCGAATTTTTAAAACTACCAGACTTAGAATCACTATACATAGCGCTCCAATAGTGATAGTGGTTCCCGATCTGCGTCCCAGTCAGCGTGACCTGATCTTCGCCGCCCGTATCGCCCAATGCATAATTGCTCCCAGCGCCTACGAGGAAGCGATTGCGAAGATCCGGCGTTCCTTTGGTGCCATCGCAAAGCGCAAAGCCTTCAGGGATATCCGAGGACTTCCCATACCATGGGAGAATTGTTCCTTTCGGGATGCTGGATTCATTTTGAGAGACCGAATAGCGGTTAAAGGAAAGCGTGGCACGAGGAATGGATTCATCCCCGTAGTATACATTCACGCGGCAAGGTTTCTCCTTGATATTTGTATTTCCAGGCACCGCTGTTTCATTCCCGACAATAACTTCCTCATAAAAACTAGAACCAGCGATATTGGTTTTTGCCTGTGAGGCTAGTTCAGTATAAGGCATACCTTCCATGAGTTCTGCCTTACTGTTTGCATAATGCTGTGCTTGGGATGCTACTTTGGAAGAGCCAAGTGAATTCATTGTTGTCTGGGAAACTTTGGCTGAAGCCAGTCCCATCATGGAAGAAAGGATCCCGCAGACCACGACAACGGCTAGGATGGCACTTCCGTTATGACGAAAATATTTTCGGGGGGGGTAGAACTTTACATATCATTGCAATCACCTTCAAAAAAGCATCAAGACATCACAAGAAAGACATCCGTGTGATAAACTGGCGTACTAGCATGTCCAGAACCGAAAGGATTTTTTACAGACGTAGAAATAGTTAAGATAGAACCAGAAGAAAGATTGACGTTAAAGTCAGCAGATGCAGTAGAAGTAGTAGTGTAATCATACCCATACCCCTTACTGCCATGACGATCAGAAAACGTATACATCGAAAGAGTACCTATCCCGCCAAGAGAAACTACATTAGTCGTATTAGAACCCAAATGCGGGGTCCAAACAGTAGACGCAAAAACCGAAATATGCTTTACATCACCAGGAAGTGTGTAGGATACCGAACCGTTATAAGGAATCTGAAATGCCTTAGCGGAAACCGTTCCCTTCTGCGCAACACTGTATCGAGTAAGTTTCATTGAAGCACGGGGAAGTATTTCATTGTCGTAAAATACACGAATTGTAAGATCCTTTTGTTTAATATCCCCTGAATAATCGCTTTCACCACCAATCTGAACTTCTTTCTTAAACTTAGTTCCAGCTATGTCTGATTTCGCAAAGGATTGAGAATCCGCATAAGTTACTGAACGCAGAAGCTCCGCTTCACTCGCTGCATACTGCTGTGCTTGAAGCGTGACCCTGTTAGAATCAGTCGCACGCAACCCTGATTGTGTCGCTTTCGCAGTAGAGAACGCAAGCATAGCAGAAACAGCACCAAGCACAATCACAACTGCCAGAACAGCACTTGCCTGATGCGTACAAACTTTCGGGGGGGGTGAAACGTATCATGAAAACCTCCAAAACCACTAAGCCGCTTTAATCAACCATCTTACCGAAACCGCAGGGGGCTGAACGGTAGAAGATTTGCCATAAACAGGATTGGACCATGCGGCATTAAATTCTAATTGAGATGCATACATGCACTCATTAGACCAACCTTTTTCAGACCAACCCTTAAATTGAGTATATCGAATTGCCCCAACTTGGCGAGAATTTGCCATGGTCGAAGAAATAGCAACACGAGAACCATCATATAAACCAGAAGAAACAGAAGCTGTAATATTCGGCAGCCCTGCTTCAAGAACGGTTCCCGGGGCAGCACTGCCTTCAAGGAACCGGTTTCTATAATCTGGCACCGTGCTTTTCCCCAGAATGCTGACAAGTTCGGCATACCCGGCGCAGGACTGCCCGTTGCAGTCAAGCCACGTCCCATCCGTTGGATTCTTCGCACTTGCCCACGCAATGATGGTACCGATCGGCAATCCGCTGGGCTTGGATTCAACGGAATACCTTGTAAGTTTCACTTCAGCACGGGGAATCGCTTCCTTGCTTTTGTAAACCTTGACGGTAGCGGTTTTCTGCTTGATGGTATCCGAATAGCTGCTTTCATCCGAAACGATTATTTCGTGAAAATACGGACTGTCAGGTACGGCAGCTTTGGCAAAGGATGCGAGATCCTTGTATTCGATAGAACGAAGCAGATCCAAATCCGTGGCTGCAATGGCAGACGCCTGCAAGGTAGAAGAATGAGAAGTGGATCCATTCATCGCTGCCTGTGTCATCTTCGCAGAAGAAAGACCGATCAGGGAAGAGATCACCGCCAGAATCATTACGACGACAAGAATGGCAGAACCGTTATGACGAAAATATTTTCGGGGGGGGTACTGCTCGATAAAAAATCATAAAATCACCTCACGCGGCTTTGATAAACCGTCTGACAGTTACACTGGCAGGCTGCACCGTGGTGCTGTTGCCGTAAATAGAATTGGAAAGAGAAGCATCGAAAAGAATATACTCTGGAGCAATATTCGAGGGTTTCGATAAATAGCTGTATCCGGTGTAATATTGGTGAAAGTTCACTGCACGGAAAGCCCCAGAAAAGTTAGAATCAGCAGAGGTAATTGGTTCACAAGAAGGCTTATCGGAAAAAGGATCACTACCAAGAATCCCCGTAATATTCGGCAGCCCTGCCTCCTTGACGGTGCCTGCCGTGCTATCAGTTTCGAGGAAGCGACCGCGATAGTCAGGAACCGTGGACTTGCCCAAAACGGCAGTGAGCGCAGGATAAGCCGCGCAGGACTGTCCGTTGCATTCCAGCCATATGCCATTGGTAGCAGGAGCTTTTTCTCCTGCCCAAGAAATGACCGTACCAATGGGGACACCGCTGAATTCTTTTTCAGTAGAATAACGGGTGACAGGAAGGGAGATGCGAGGCGTGGATTCATTGCCTTTGTAGACGAGGATCGTGACAGTCCTTTGCTTAATCCCCTTGCTATAGTCAGATTCATTACCAAGTGTCACTTCGTGCTGAAATCCTGTATCAGGGACAGTTTGGCGAGTTTTTGCAGATAGATCGTTATACGCTGTTGCACGGACAAGCTCTGCATCAGAATTAGCAATACTATTTGCCTTAGTCGCCATCTGATTCGTGCTGGTGCTGGATAAGGATGCCTGGGACATTTTGGCAGAAGCGAGTCCCATCATGGAAGTCATGATGGCAAGAACGATAACCACGGCAAGGATGGCACTGCCGGAATGAACAAATTTTCGGGGGGGGGTAGACCGTACATAAGAATCATCCTTTCTTTAAAAACAAAGAGAAAAAACGATATTCATATATAGAAAGGCAATAAAGCCGTGATTTTCAAAGTAATACACCTAAAAATAACGAATGATGCGGCGTCCATCGGGCAAGGTACAACCAATAGCACGAAGTTTTTGACTGTAGTCGTATTCATTATTCCAAGGGTCCGGGAAATAACCATAAGAATCTCCTGGTTCAAAACAGCCAGGTTTCCCGATAAGCAGATGCTCGCATCCATCAACAGACATGGTGCTATCAAGACCGGAAATAAGTTGAATAAGATCAGTTGGTGGCATCGAATAAATACTCAATGATTCATAAGCAAGACAAGCAGAAGCAATCGCATCTAAATCAGAATTGACCATAGCAAGTTTTCTGGATTCCGACGCTTCCTGATAAGCAAAAAACGCCCCAACTGATAAAGCAATAATAATTGCACATGCAATAAGAATTTCCATCAAGGTAAAGCCTTTATGTCTAGCTTTTGTAGGTTTATCGTGAAAGATCAAACAAAATTTCTGGAGGGGGGGTAGACCGTACATAAGAATCATCCTTTCTTGAAACAAAGAGAAAAAACGATATCCATATATAGAAAGGCGATAACGCCGTAATTTTCAAAGTAAGAAAAAGAGAGGGCAGCGGCATGACCGCCGCCCGGACTTTTTAATAGAAAAGTTAAGCAAAAAGGGAAATGTAGAAAAATAGATCAAATCGGGAGAAAAGAATTAGAAGTGACGGGTAACAGGAGACATAGGAGTGCCGCTGGCATCTTTCGGGGTGCAGGTAACAGTACGATCTGTGTTGCTATAGGTATAATTAGCGCCCCATGGGTCGGAGATGTTATCGGTGGATGCTGCTTTGCCCTTGAGCTGGGTTAAGAGCTGATGATCGACACCATCGATAGAATTATCAGCAGAAAGACCAGAAAGCATATCTCCAATGGATTTTGGAAGAGCAGAATCGATAGACATAGCTTCATAAGAAAGGGCAGCATTCGCAATAGCTTCCATGTCCTGGTTCATCTGTGCCATCTTACGGGTCTGCTGTGCCTGCTGGTAAGCGAAGAAAGCGCCGACGGAAAGGGAGATAATAATAGCGCAGGCTACGAGGATTTCCATCAGAGTAAAGCCTTTGCGCTTGGCAGACTGGAACCATGTTTTGTGAAGGAAGCTGGAAAATTTGGATTTCATAAAAGTACCTCTTTTCAAAAAAAGTAAGATCAATGCCCCATGATGCCGATGTCATCGCCACTGATACTGTCATTGAATGTGCCGGTATCGTTCACTTTGTTGCGGCCATTCGACCAGACAGCGAAACGTCCTGTAGACGTATTGACACTATAGTGATAATCATTGTTCCATGGGTCTTTCAAAATGTCGCTGGAAAGATACGGACCATACTGCCCATCCTTCTTCGTGAGCTTATCGAGGTCTCCCGGAAAAGCATCATGCTCGAATTTGTACTGCGAAACCGCAGTGGAAATGGCAGCTGTATCCGTTTTGGCTTTATTGTACCGTCCATTGTCTAAGATCGCCCCGCCAAGGAGCATCGCGCCAGCGGCAAGCGCTACGATGATCGCGCAGGAGATTAAAATTTCAGGAAAGGTAAAGCCAACATGAGAATCAGCGAAAAATGAATTTCTTCATACAAACCTCCTTTCTGCAGTAAAGAAGCGGGGGAATCCCCGGATGATATACACATGGGATCAGCCACCAGAGACTTTCCCCATGTAGTCAAACATAGGAATCAGGGTAAAGGAGAACATCAGCACAATGAGAAGACCCATCGGGAGCATCACAAGCAGTGTGATCTTGGTAGAGACAGGTTCGATCATGTTGTTGATGAGACGTTCATAGTACTTGCAGTCATGTTCCAGTGCCAGCGTCATATGATTCGACTTTTCGCCCGCATTGATGGACGCAAGGAGCATGGAATCGAAAATGCCGCTCCCGTTATTGCGCTTCAGCGCTCCGGCAAGGGTATTGCCGCGGGAAATATCTTCACGGGCACGAGTGATGGCGCTCGCCATATGCGAATTATCCACGACCTTAGCGGCCTGCGTAAGAGAATCGGACGTAGTCAGACCCGAAGAAAGCATAAGCCCCATGATAGAAGCCATCTGATGCTGCAAGAAAGCGTGGTGGAGCTTGTTGTAGATCGGAATTTTAAGCTTCCAGCCATCCACCATGCCGATGTGCGTCTTGGAGAACCAATGCCAAAGATGAAAGAGGGCATAGAGAACACAAAGCGTAATCGGCCAATAATCCACAAGCCCGTTGACGCAGCCGGTGACAAAACCGACGATCCATGGAAGCGCAATCCCGGATTCATCATACAGTTTGATATATTCCGGAATCGCGATCTTAATATAGGCGATCGTCATGATCGTCATCATGACAGCAGCGATCTTCGGTACGAAGAGCGCATTCTTCACTTTGCTGTACAGGTTATGCTGCAGCCACATGAGTTCAGAAAGACGAAGGAAAGTATCGGTCAAACGACCGGCGCGATCGCCTGCATCAATGGTCGGAGCGATCATGCGAGGGAAAACCTCTTCCTTCTTGAAAGCAGCCCCTGTAGACACCCCGCTCGTCAACGAGCGGGCAATGTTTTTCAGAGCCTCGCCAAGACGCTTGTTGGTCTGCACATGGGAAATATCCAAAAGCGCCTGCTGCAGATTGCTTCCGGAATTCATCAGCATGTAAAGCTGGTCGAAGAGGGCATAGAAGTCAGAGAGCTTCGGCTTATCTGCCCCCAGCATATGATTGAGTTTGTCCATGAAGCTCATACCGACGCCCCCTTCCTTTTAGCGAGTTCTTTCGACAAGTCTTCGTCCGGTTCGATACGGGAGAGAAGCTCTTTAAGAGAAACCGTTCCGTCTGCCACATGAGCGAAACCCTTGTCCCAAAGAGAGGCAAAGCCGATGTGCTGACGAAGGTAGATCTCAATATCTACGAGACCATGTTTTTCGGAGAAATAATCGCGCAAATAGTTATTAAACGGGATGATCTCAATGATCGGAATACGCCCGCTGATGCCTGTTGAATTACAATAGCTGCAGCCATCCGAAACATAGGAAAGAGCATGCCCCTCGCTGTCTTTAGGAAGGAGCGCCCGGTCCTGCACGCGAAGCTGATCTAACATCTCCTCCGGCACACGCTCGGCATGCCGACAATGCGGGCAAAGGGTAGACAAAAGTCGCTGCGAGGCGATCCCGGCGATCTGTTCGGCAAAACCGCTGACATTCACCCCGATATCCTGCAGTCTTCGGAAGACGGCAATCGAATTCCGGACATGCAGCGTCGTAAAGATGAGATGCCCCGTCTGCGAAGCCTGCACAGCCGTCAATGCGGTTTCCGCATCACGAGTTTCGCCGACCAGCATGATATCCGGGTCCTGACGGAGAGAGGAGCGAAGCCCGCGCTGGAAGGTATAATTCGTGCGTTCATCTTCCGAATACCGGACCTGCGACTGTGCGACCCCGTCGATATACCGTTCGACCGGATCCTCAAACGTAGTAATGATGTACTCATTCGTGAGATTCAACTCATTGATGAGGGCATAGAGCGTCGTTGTCTTGCCTTCCCCCGTAGGTCCGCAGATGAGGATGATCCCCGAAGGCTTATGGATCAAAGATTCCATCATATGCGTTTCTTCCGGAGAAAAGCCAAGATCGGAAAGCGTCGGGATGGTATCACTGACGGAGAGAATACGAAGGACCACTTTGTTTCTCTGCCCGTCCCCGCCGTAAGGCATGGTCGAAAGACGAATGTTTTTCCCCAGAAACGTGAAGCGCCCATCCTGCGGAATCAAGTTGTTGACGTTGATTTTTGCATTGGTTTTATAAATGCGGCAGATCATCAGCTCATCTTCCTGGGAAAGCGTAATGCCGCTGTCACGAAGTTTGCCATCGATGCGATAAATGACCGTCGCGCCGTTGCGGTTCGGCGTAATGTGGATATCGCTCGCGCCCAGAGAAATGCCCTGCTGGATGATCTCTTCACTCTTTTTTGTCTGCTCGGTGGTGACTTTCACATCATCCTTGGCGCGCGTCTGCTGCCCGGCTGCCGTCGGCGTAAAGTTTTTATTGTAATGCGCCATGTATCCGGTGTAGAAGTTGTTGTATTCGCAGGCAAGGAAATGAATCCGCTTGACCTGCGGAAACTTCTTTTGCACGACGGAAAGAATGATTTCCGAATCAAGAAAGTTCCCCTCGAAACGGGAAGTAATGATAGAAAGGGTTCCGGATGCTTCATCAAAAGAAAGAGGCATCATGAACCGTTTATCCATCATGGCATCATCGAGCATCGCAAGAACACTGGCAGGAATGTGTTCCGAAGCGAGAGTACCGGTATATTCTTCAACCATGAGCCTCACCATCCTTGGACGAAACAATGGTTGTGACAACGCCTTCCTCCTGCTTTTCCTTTTCGGCCGCTTTGATCTTTGCATTCACCGCATCCAGGATCTTAGACGGGGGTTCTTCCTTTGTCTTGGAAGGCTTCACGATCTCTTTCTGCTTGACCGGAACCGGCACAGGCTCGTTTCCTTCTTCCGCGGCGGTTTCACTCTTGGCGGCTTTCGCCTTTTTCGCAGCCTTAGCCGCTTTCTCAAAGTCGATTTCCGCCTTGGCATCAAGGTCAGTTCTCGGATTGACCATTTCTTCGGTGCGCATCGCGCGCAGCTCATTCAGCTTCTCATGAAGCGATTTGGTGGTCGTCTGGGTTTCAACACGAGGACGCCCATCCTGGTCATAGACGATCGTCGGGGTGATCGCAATCACGACCTCGGTATCCTTCTTGTCCGTAGACCTGGACTTAAAAAGCTCGCCTAAGATCGGGATCTTCGAAAGGATCGGGATCTGTTTGATGGACTTGATCTCCTCATTTTTAAGCAGTCCCCCGATCAGAATGGTCTCCCCGTTCTTGACACGGACCGTTGTTTCCGCGCTTCGTTCCGAGATCTGCGGCGCTTTGTTATTTCCGCTTTCCACCCACTGCGAAATGGTGGAAACACTTGGTTTAATCACCAGAGTAATTGTTTCTTTGTCAAAATCGTTAATGCGGGGGAGGACCTCGAGCTTCACGCCGACTTCTTTGTACTCGACCGTCATCGTCGTAGAAGAATCGGAATCCGTCGAATCGGAAGAAGAGGTAAAGACAGGCACTTTATCGCCCATCAGAATAGAGGCTTTCTTCCCATCAAAAACCGTCACATTTGGACGGGCAAGAACCTTGCCCTTGGAAAGCGTTTCTTCATGGGCAGCCGACACGGAAAACTTGAATCCGTTGTACCCGCCGATCGAAGTATCCTTGCTCCAAGGATCAGAGAGATAAGAAAGTCCCAGATTCTTGTTCTTCGTATTGGAGATCTCAACGACAGCGGCGCGGATATTGACCTGCTGCTGCGCCACATCCGTGGTTTTCAGCTCATTCTTCACCTGGTTCATCAAGGAAGAAGACCCCGACACCGTCAGCGTGTGATTTTCAGGATCTGCCACGACCTTCTCAGCATCCGTCAGCATGCCGATCTGCTTCGCCGCCGTCGCCGGGTCGATATGCTTCAGCTTGAAAGTCTGAATGATCGGCATAGAATCGGAAGGCGCAATGAGAACCGTCCCCGTATTTCCATTCAGGTATTCATACGAGAAATTGTTGCTTCTCGCCAGCGCACCCATCGCCGTATCGAAATCCGTATCATCCATATGCATGGAGATCGAACCTTCCAGCTCGCCGTTAATAATGACATTCTTCCCGCTCTTGTAGCCAAGCGCGCGCAGCGCATCGACAAGAGGCGTTCCCGGAGCAAAATCCACGGAAAAGGCAAAAGCCGTAGAAGAAGACAAGACCAATGCCGCCACCAAAGCAGGCATCATGCGTTTATTCCATTTCATACAAGTTCCTCCATTATTTCAGCATGACAAACGTATCGTCCACATAACAGCCGATGGAAGTCACCGTGCCGATATGCCCAAATTCCGTATCACTGCCGCTCCTGGCTGTCACAGTCTCGCCGCCGCGGCGAAGGATCACCACATCCGGGGGAAGCACCCCGATCACTTCCATCTTTTCGCTGGCGGGAGAATAATTCGCGCCAACATTTCCGATCGGGATGTCAGGGCGATTGGAGCTTCCGGGCATCGAAGGAACCGAAGGCGGCGTTGGAGGTGCCATTCCCGGACCCATTCCCAGTTTTGCCACATTCGCCCCCGCCTTGGGGATCGCAGAAAACGGATTGGAGACCTCCGGAAGAGCGTCATCCGTAGCGTCCTTGGCATCGCTCTCTGCCTCCTGGGCCCCTTCTTTCAAAGAAGGGGTCACATGTGCGGAAATGGCATCCATATGAATGACCGGAATTTCCGGAACCGAAGCCGTCGGGGGAGTGGAGACCGCAGCATAGCCGCCCACCAAAACAACAGAAAGAAACAGGGAAGCTGCATACGCGCTTAGTCTCAAAGAGACATTGATTTTTTTCACGAGAGCCGCCTCCTTATTTAAAGTAAATGTGATAGTCGAGGGTTACTTTCATCCCCGGCACATTCGGATCATTTGACGAGAAAGAAGAATTGGTGATCACCACGAGATGCTTCGTTTCAAATTCCTGAAGCGCAGCCATGATATCTGTCCAGGAACCGGAAAGGACCACGGTCGATTTTCTATACTTCAGCGGAATTTTTTTGTCCGGCTTGTCTGAAAGCGCTGCATTCTTCACCGAAAGGATCTGTAAATGATGCTTCTTCAGAATAGAGATCTGATCGGCCTGTACACTGTCCAAGTCTTTCAAAAGAGCAGGTTTCAGCACCATCTGGTAGAGATGATTTGCCTCACGGTAATCAAACTTGGAAAGCCAGCTTGCCTGCGCCTGATATTCCGCTTCCTTCTGGTTATTGGCAATCATTTGATTCTTTGACATGGAAAACAAATAGAAAGAAGCGCCCAAAGAAAGAACCGAAAGGAAAACACAGAGGACCAGCCTGCTTTTAAAATGAGAGGTATCTGCCATAAATGCCTGAAACATCCTATTTTCCTCCCTTCGGCTTAGCGGGAGCCTTCGCCTGCGGCTTGGCCTTCATCGTAACGTCGATGGTAAATACATTCGTTCCTTTTTCATGCGTCATGGAAGTCACCGCACTTTGGTACTCCTTGCCGAAATCCAAGGCAGAAGCAAAGACATCGGCGGATTCCTGCGCAGAAGTAAAGCCCTTAATGGTATAATGACCAGGAGCGATCTTCATGCTGTCGATCATCACATCAGCTGGTTTCATTTCGATAATTTTAGAAATGACATCCACCGTATGTATCCCATCCGGTCTGGCATTTTTCATGGCAGCAATACTTTTGGACAAATTCGTATTGAGCGCCTGCGCCGACTGGAAAGAGTCCTGCGAAAAGGTAGGAGCCGGAGAAGAAAAGAGGGAAAAGGCATAAAGCGAAGCCGAAGACGCCGCTATGCCGACACAAAACAGAGTGACACATGTGACGCCAAAAGAAAGGACAGGTCGGTTAAACTCATACCGTGCCTTTTCACTCTCACTTTTTCTTAAAAAGTTTCCGTAATTGACCGATAACACTCTCTTTGTCGCCTCCTTCTTCCAAGCCCATTGCATCTTCTGCCGGTTTCTTTCCCTGCCTGATAAGAGAAGCAGGGACCGTGCATCCGGCCGCAATCACGGCTTCCCCCAAAGGAAGCCCGTCTTTGGATGTAATATCCACGGTTAAAAATTGGGAAATATGATCAAGGTCTGTCCATTCGCTATGATGCATCGTGTTTTCCAGCGGGAAAAACTTTTCCGTCAGAGACGCAAACAAAGAGACCATTTCATCCGAAGGCTCCTCGGGCATGATCCAGCTCATCGTGCCGAATTCATTGAACACCGCCGTCATACCGGGAACACGGACAAAAACCTCTCCGTATTCCGTGTCTATGATGTTCTTCAAAGAAGAAGTCACATCGCTCACTTTGAAAAGTGAAATCCCCAAAGACTCACAAGCGCCCTTGAGATTTTCAAGGAAAACCGTGGGGATGTAGCAGGCAGAAAGCACTGCCGTATCATCTTCATAGCACGAAACAAGAGAAGGCGTATACCGATCATAAAGCTCAGTCAGCCCATCCGGAAGATTCTCCATCAAATGAGCAAGCACGCGGTCCTCTCGTTCTGCCGATGTTTTATCCGACACATCTTTCACTGAAGCAAGAGCCGTCTGCCATGTTTTATAAGCGATCCCGCTTCCGGGAGCAAAGACCACGAAAAAACGATCTGCCTTGACCCGTTCCGGATCAAACAGAGATTGCAAAAAGGAAACAGCACTGTCCACACTTTCCAGAGATTTCGCCAGCGGAGCGCAAGATCCGGAAAACGAATCAAGCACAGAGATACTCTTTGCCCCTGCGGAAAGACGAGAAAGAGAGCAGGTACCATTTCCCAATATGAGAACGGTATCCAATCCAATTCCTCCTAACACAAAAATATATAAGCATCACAGCTGCCAAAGTCCCAACGGATCGGCGTATTCCCCATTGTGCCACCATTCCAGATGGAGATGAGGACCCGTCGAATTTCCCGTAGAACCCACAGCAGCAATGACATCCCCTTTATTGACATACTGCCCGTAGGAAACGTAGATCTCGGAGCAATGCCCATAGAGCGTATGATCGCCATTCTCATGCTCAAGGATCACGCAATTCCCATAACCGTCCCATGGAGCGGCATACACCACCGTTCCGGGCAGCATGGCTGTAATATCCGTCCCGTAGTCATACCCGATATCCACGCCGGAATGAAATTTCCACTCGCCTGTAATCGGATGGGTGCGCCATCCAAAAGGCGAAGTGATCGGTGCGGCATCGGCGATGACTGGAGAAAGAAACAGACATAGCAAGAAAAATATCCAAATTTTCTTCAAAAAAAACATCTCGATTAAGCAAAATACTTTTAGAACAGCAGGCCAAAGAAAAATTTGACCCGGTCTCCTAAAGCACAAACAGATTTCTGCAAACATTATATAATAAAAATATCAGAGCTTCAATATTTCTATTAAAAGTTATTCGAAAAAAGTTGGCAAAACAACGGAAAAAGAAGAACAGCCACTGGAAAAAACCTGAAAATGCCGTGGAAGGGAAAAAGAATTGACCGGTAGTCGCAAATGGAAAGAAGGACCCCTTTAGATGAATATTTTATATATAGACAGCGAGTTTCTTTTAAAAGTTCAGAAGGGAAATCTGGAAAATCTGCTTCCTTTTTTTCTTCCGGAAGAAAAAAAGGTCTCTCTCTATCGCTGGTTAAACGGCTATGCCAAGTACAATGAGAGAAAAAAGCTGGAGAAAATCGAATGGCATACCCCAAAAGTAAAAAAGATCCAATGGATCATAAGAAAGAATCTGGCTGCCAAACGAGGGAAAATACCGCGTCCGGAATTATGGGCAGGAAGTCCCGATAGCTGGAAAAAATGGCTGCGATCCGAGATGGAGGGAAAAGGACCCCTCTTGATCATTGCAGCCACCAAAGATCCAAAAGAACTGGAAAAAACATGCAAAGAGTGGATGCCGTCACAGGAATGCCGGGTAACGACCAAAATTTCACCCAAAGATATCATCGACGTTCTGATCCTTTCCAAAGACGAAAGCCGCTTCCCGCCACACCTCGATAAAGACTGGAGAGAATTTGTGAAATGGCTCAAAGAAAACACAAGGACCCAACGCATCGAAAGAGGCATCACCCATGACCGGCTCGGCAGTCGAATGGAAGAAAGGCTGAAAGAAAGGCAGGCGTTCTTAAAAGCCAGATACTACAAATAAAAGCGGCCTGTATTTGCTCTTCCCTGTTTTTCAAACACCCTTTAGAGAAGAGTCTGAAAGCAGAAAGACAGATAGACCCCTGCCCATTTCATCCTTTCGCCCATCAAAAAAGCATCCACCTGAAAGATGGATGCTTTTTCTATATTCTTTTCATTTCCTTTGCTTTCCCCCGGGACTTGATTACAGGAGGGAATTCATCACCGGATTCCATAAAATCTGAAGGGGTGAGGGAAGGCAGCACGTATTCCCCGATCTTCTTTGTCTCTATCGGGATGGTCCAAGGAACAAACGGCGCTTTTTGCCTAACCGGTACCCAGATGGTCTTCCGCTTCCCGATGGAAATTTTACAATAGCCCGACATAAAAGCTTCCCGATAGATCTGTTCCGGATGACGCCGCGATACAGGCGCATCCACCGCATTCACCGATTTCGGATGCACCAGTTTTTTCCCCAGAAAGGAAAACGGCTTTACGGAAACAGGAACCGACTCCTTCCGGTGATAATACGTCAAAGAGAAAGAGGGAAGCCCCAGCGCCGAAAGCAGCTTGGGAGCCATATATCCCGGCATCCGCTTCCAGTGCTGACGACCATCCAGATCCCGTTCCATAAGCATCCCGAAACGTTCTCCTGTTTCCTGCTCTGCCTTTTCGATTTCTGCCATAGAAACGAAATCCAGCAAATTGAGCGTCCGGGTGGCCATCGTAAAAACAGCATGCTTCATCAGCCACTCATCCACTTTTGACTGGCAATAGCAGACCCTGCCGCTGTTTTTGATATATGGCACATCCCGGTTGAAATACGAACGAAGAGAGTAGGGGGAAATGGCAAGCAAAGCCGTAAGTTCAGGCACAGACAGGGAAAAGCCTTCCTTTTGTACTTTGCGATTGAGCCATTCCGTATACCCCTCATCTTCTTTGTGATCCAAAGCAAATACTATCTGCATAACAACACCTCAAATCCGAACACGCAAAATCCATAATTTTATTATAGCACAGAAAAATCGTGAGAAATTTAGCTCACCTAAGAGAGAAAATAAAATCACTTACAAGAGGAAATAACCTCACCTATGCGAAGATATAGAGTAAGAAAAGGAGGGGGACATCCCTGCGCCTGGCGGCGGGCATGAAACGATCTGCGAAAATAGACAATAAAAAGGGTTCACCCACAAAAAAACATCCCTGATGCATGACCTATAGATCCAGAAGGAGTTGAAACATAGACAAGAGACTTGAAAGAAGAAAGAGAATTAAAGAAAGAGGCTAAATAAATAGAAAGAGAATAGAGATAGAGAGAGAATAGAGATAGAGAGAGAATAGAAATAGAAAGAGCAATATACTTAGAAAGTATCCTTTCTAAGTATAAGAATTAAGGGGAAAGAGCCTTGAAGAAAAAATTCTCATCTGGGAAAATAATAAAAAGTATTGCAAAAAGTGACTGAAATTCATAATATATACATAAAAGAAGGTCATAGAAAGGAGATCCTATGCCAAAGCGAAGCATAAATCCACATCCAATCGATAAAAATATATCCATATCCATGAGTCAGAATGATCTATCCCTGCTAGATAAATATTGTGATAAGATCAAGAAAAAAAGATCCTGGGTCGTAAGACAAGCCCTGGACCGATATCTGATTACAAAACCAGAGAAAGAAACCAACTAATGACAGGCAGAATATTCTGCCTGTTTTTTTATAGATCCATGTCTTAGAAAATGTGAAAGAAAAACATTTTTGATAGAAAGGGCAAGCAAATCTTTGAAATGGTAATGAGAGCGTTGTATACTAAGCGTAGAAATCGAATATGGTCATTCCCTGGCCAAATGAAGAGCCTTGCGGCTGGTGATATGATCCCTCTAAAGCAGACACGGTAAATAACCAAACTGCTTTAGGGGGATTTTTTAATGGCTAAAAAGAAACATTCAGCAGATTGGATGCTTGCCAGAGTGAGAGAATATCTTTCCGGCAAAGGATCTTACCGACAAATCGCCAGGGCGAATGGGATATCCGCGTGGAGTCTTCGTGGCTGGGTAAGGAAATACGAGGAACAGGGCGAGGTCTCTTTCATGGAAAGAGCTGGGAACGCAAGCTACAGCAAGGAATTCAAGGCAAGCTGCGTCCTTGCCGTGCTACGTGGCGAAGGCAGCGTTGACGACATCGTAGCCAAATACAACATTTCAAGCCGTTCCGTTCTCCGGCACTGGATGAAGCAGTATAATGACCATATAGAACTTAAGGACTACGATCCAAAACGGGAGGTCTATATGGCAGGA
>OIYF01000064.1_pt1 | contig 53226 bp, 49 predicted proteins | sample 1587971 | NCBI WGS metagenome assembly OIYF01 (sample SAMN03283248) | human gut metagenome | biome: human-associated habitat; material: feces | host: Homo sapiens | place: Peru | collected 2012 | reverse complement strand
ATTATAGAGCCACGCCTCTTCCGTGATGCTCGTGGCTACTTCTTCGAGAGCTTCAGCGAGCGAGAGTTTGAAGAAAAGGTTGCCCCAATCCTGGGACACAGTGTTCACTTCTGCCAAGACAACGAGTCAATGAGCAGCTATGGTGTGATGCGAGGCTTGCACTTCCAACGCCCACCATATACTCAAAGTAAGTTGGTACGCTGCGTAAAAGGTAGAGTACTCGATGTAGCAGTAGATATTCGTAAAGGTTCACCAACCTATGGCAAGCATGTGGCAGTAGAATTAACAGAAGACAACCATGTCCAGTTCTTCATACCAAAGGGCTTTGCCCATGGTTTCGCCGTTCTCTCAGAAACAGCCGTCTTCCAATATAAGTGCGATGAGTTCTATCATCCAGAAGCAGATGGCGGCATCAGCATCCTCGATGATACCCTCGGTATCGATTGGAAAATCCCAACAGAACATGCCAATCTCTCAGAAAAAGATACAAAGCATGCCATGCTGAAAGACTTTGATTCTCCATTTGACATCAATGTAGATTTATACAAATAAGTTTCTTATGGCAGATAAAGAATTTTTAGTGCAAATGCTCTCGATGCTCCCAGAGGAGTGTCAAGACATTTACGACGATACGATACCGGAAGCAAAGGAGATACGCAAGAAGATGGGTAAGAAGGTTTCTTCAGTAAAATCCTATTCTTGTTCAATGCCTATGTTTGAAGACATCCGTAAGCTCAACTATAAAGGGCAAGCCAAGGTCTGCAAGACCTTTCATCAGTACTTCAAGAAGAATCCTAATGTGGTATCCTTCTTTCTCGACCGTTTCGAGGAAACCTATTCTCGAATCAATATGAAAGACTTGGAAGAATCCATAGAGTGGATAGGTTATGCTATAAATGATATGGATAATGCCATTTCTGAGATAGATTACAACGACCCTATGACCTTCTTCGATATTGAGAAATCAATGGGTAAGGTTATCAGTAAAGAGCTGAAGAGCAATTCTCTAAAATAAGAAATACATTTCGTTGAATTATCATTTAGTAAATAGGGTAGATGCCTTACCCGTATAAAAGATGGGGATAAGGACTATAAGTCTATGCTTCCAGTTACTATGTTGAAAAAATAGAAGAGGCGAAGAGATGCGCTTAGCAATCCTTTACCCTTAAAATGATACATTTTTTTATCTGATAGGTGTAACAGCTTGTAATATAGTGGGGATGTTTATTGATAAAATGCAAAAACTCTGTATTGAAGGTAAAGACTTATTGGATTAATATGTGCAACCTGTGCTAAGGGCACAGTGAAGTAATATATATTATATGTTGATGAATACAAAAATTTTAGATTGTACCCTTCGTGATGGTGGTTACTATACGAATTGGGATTTTAGTTCTGATGTTGTCAAGACTTATATCGAGACAACCAATAAACTTCCTGTAGATTACTTGGAAGTTGGTTATCGTAATAAACCAACTAAAGAATATATGGGAAAGTTTGGTTATACACCAGTTTCCATATTGAAGAAGTTGCGTAAGAGTTCTAATAAGAAGCTTGCGGTAATGCTGAATGAAAAAAGTACATTGCCAGAAGATTTAGATGAACTTCTTACTCCAATTAATGGGTTGGCTGACATGGTTCGTTTGGCAGTCGATCCACGGAATTTCGAACGTGCTGTTGTTTTGGCTAAGGCTGTAAAGGCTATGGGATTTGAAGTGGCATTCAATACCATGTATATGTCAAAATGGAGTACAGAGTATAAGGGATTCTTGGATAATCTTTCGGAGATTGATGGAGTTGCTGATTTGTTCTGTATGGTGGATTCATTTGGTGGTATTACTCCAACAGAAGTAAGAGACATTACTGCAAAGGTGAAGGCGAATACCACTTGTGCTGTAGGATTCCATGGACACAACAACTTGCAGCTCGGCTTGATTAATACTTTGACAGCTATTGAATGCGGTGTAGACTTTGTTGATGCTACTGCTTTGGGTATGGGAAGAGGTGCAGGTAACCTGAATATGGAATTGCTTCTTACTTATCTTAAAAACGAAGGCTTGGATGTTGATTTCAATGTATTAGGTGATTATGTTTCCAACTTCCAACCATTGCTTGATAAATATCAGTGGGGCACTAATCTGCCATATATGATTTCCGGTGCCAATCGAATTCCACAGAAGGAAGTTATGGAATGGGTAACCAACCGAGCATATAGTTTCAATAGCATAGTTAGAGCTTTGGATAACAAACGTAATTGTGTTGCTGATAATGCGCATTATCCTCTTTTGGATACCGAAACAACAGATAAGGTCTTGATTATTGGAGGTGGTAATTCTGCTATTGAGCATCAAGAAGCTATCAAGGAGTATCTGAAATCCCATCCAAACGTTGCTGTGATTTTTGTCACTTGCCGTCATGCAGCTTCTTATCTTGATATTGAAAATGATAAGTATTATTGTCTCGTAGGAAATGAAGCGAAGCGAATGAAACGAAATATCAATGCAGAAGAATTCAATGGTAAGTGTGTTTTGGCTCCTTTCCCAAGAAAGATGGGAACTGAAGTTCCTGATTTTGCGGAAGACTCAACATATGAGCTAAAAGACATTGTATTTACAAATGATTACTTAGATTCTTGTACAGCTATTGCTTTACAAATAGCATTGGATTTGGAGGCTAAAGATATTTTTGTTATTGGATATGATGGTTATAAGGGAGAAGTCCTTTCTGAAAAGGAAATGGACTTAACCAATGAAAACAGAACTTTGTTTAATGGTTTTGTAACTTATTTCAACAAACCATTGATTTCCTTGACAGATACATTATACAAAGAACTAGAAGTTAAATCAATATATCAGTTTATATAATATGGAAAAAATAGCATTTTTTTTGCCAACTCGCAAAGGTAGTGAACGAGTAAAGAATAAAAATACTCGTCCTTTTGCCGGCATGGATGGAGGCCTTATTGAGAATAAGATAAAACAACTCTTGGGAACAAAGTTGATAGATGAGATTATTCTTTCTACCAATGATGAGAAGTGTATGGAAGTAGCGCAAAAATATGCTTCAGATAAGAGATTGCGTATTATTCCAAGACCTGATGAACTCTGTCTTAGTTCTACTAATTTGCAGGATTTGATTTGTTATGTTCCAACCATTACGGATGCAAACCACATTCTTTGGGGACATGTAACAACCCCTTTGGCTGGAGCAGAAGAATATGACAAGGGTATAGAGTTGTATCTCTCCAAGCTCAATGAGGGGTATGATTCTCTGGTTGGTGTGACTGAACTGAAAAACTTCTTGTTGAATAAAGAGGGTAAGTTGGTGAATAATACAACGGATATTCCTTGGCCACGTACTCAGGATTTGGAGCCTTTGTATGAAATCAATCATACAATGTTCCTTGCAAAACGAGAGGTTTATACAGAATTGAAGAATCGCTTAGGTAATAAAGTTCTCCTTCATGTGATGGATGAGATTCATTCAAAGGACATTGACTGGGAGGATGATTTTACTATTGCAGAAATTATGTATAAGAATTTGTATGAAAACAAATAAAGTTGTAACATTTGGAGAAATCATGGTGCGCTTAGGCGCACCTGATTATCTCAAATTAATACAGAGCAATAGCCTGGATGTTAGTTATGCTGGTGCAGAAGCTAACGTTGCAGTTAGTCTTGCTCATTATGGTATATCTACCGACTACGTTACTTGTTTGCCAAATAATCCCATAGCAGAACGTTGCATCATGGAATTACGAGGTCATGATGTAGGTGTAGATTATATTCAACGTTCAGGTAAACGAATGGGTATACTCTATCTGGAGACAGGTAGTAACATGCGACCATCCAAGGTTTTTTATGATCGTGAATATTCTTCAATAGCGATGATAGAACCTGATAGCATCAATTGGTATGAGATATTGAAAGATGCAACATGGTTTCATTGGACAGGCATTACTCCAGCCTTGTCACAAAATGCAGCTGATGAATGTTTGAAAGCTATTCAAGTAGCTAATGAATTGGGAGTAATGGTATCGTGTGATATCAATTATCGTGGCAATCTGTGGAAATATGGCAAGGACGCTTCTGAAGTGATGCCAGCTTTGGTTGAAGGATGTGATTTAATCATGGGTAATGAAGAAGATTGCGAAAAGGTTTTTGGTATCAAACCAAAGAACTTTGATGCAGACAATACGAAAGGTAGTATCAACCAGAGTACTTTTGAGTCCGTTTGTCAGCAGATGATGACTCGTTTCCCTCGTTGCAAAAAAATGGCAGTAACACTACGTGGTGCTATCAATGCCAATCATAATACCTGGTGTGGTATCCTTTATGATGGAAAGCAACTATATCAGTCTGCCAAGTATGATATCACGGATATCGTAGATAGAGTAGGTGGTGGTGATTCCTTTATGGGAGGCTTGATTTACGGATTGCTTCATTATGAGGATAATCAAAAAGCTTTGGACTTTGCAGCTGCAGCTAGTGCTTATAAGCATACGTTGAAAGGTGATTTCAATTGGGCAACAGTAGAAGAAGTTGAATCCTTAATGAATGGAAATACAAGTGGAAGAGTTAAAAGATAAAAATATGAAATATCACAGAGTTTGTTTTCCTGGTTCTCTATATGTATTTACTTTTTATTTATTGATTTCAAGTAAAGAAGAAATTTTAGATACAATTTATTTTTTTGATAAAAATATTGAAGAATCAATAAGAAACAAAATGCCTAAAGTACGTTTCTTAAAAGATAATTTCAAGAATCGTTTTGTTTTGGCTTTAAGTTCATTCTTTAATAAATTTATATATCCTGAACTTAAAAATGCAGATATATTTGGGCTAGATTTTAGATGGAATATTTTACGAGGGCATAAGATGAATTATATAGAAGATGCTCCTATGATTTTTGATATTTGGGAGACTGGTCCAATGTTTCAAGATTATTTGAAAACTAAAAAAGGGAATATCTTTAAAAAAATAATTCGTAGATTATTATTTGGAGACTATTATGGTTTTCCTGTAGCTACATCTTCAATGGTTTCAGATATTTATACATCTTTTCCTGCAGAAAAGATATATTTGCAAAACAAGGTTCATCACGTTGTTGATTTGAATAAAAAATGGGCTGAGAGTTCTCTGGAAAAGAAAGATTTAATACTTTCAATATTTGATATTTCGCAAGAGAGTTTGGCAAAAATACAAGCTAAAAAAATCATATTGTTGACTCAAGCATTTTCTGACGATCATTTTGTTACAGAGGAAGAACAAGTGGAGATTTACCGCAAAATTCTCTCCAATTATGATGAAGATGATGTTGTTATTAAACCCCATCCACGTGATAAAATAGATTATCGTAAATTTTTTCCAAAAGTAATGTACTTCGATAAAACAGTAGCTATGCAGTTTCTCGCGATTTTAGGAATTAAGTTTGAGAGGGTTGTTACTGTTTCTTCTTCGGCAGCTTTATCTTTTGGTATTGATATTCCAATTGATTGGTATGGTTATAGGGTACATCCAGGAATATTGAAAGGTGAAGGGGTAAGGACATTGGAAGATGCTAAGAAAAATTATCTGAAGTCGCATGGGAAGAAATAAAAAATTAGCAAAGAATGTTGTATTTATTCTGATAGGGAACATTGGGTCGAAATTGGTAGGCTTTTTTATGCTTCCTCTTTATACGGCATGGCTTTCACCAGAGGATTATGGCTTGACAGATTTGCTGACTGTTTATGCCAGTTTGCTTTTAAATGTTGTTGCCTGTGATGTAAGCGATGCCATATACATCTTTCCTATTAAAGCATCCAGGGAGAAAGTGAAAGCCTATTATTCTAGTGGCTTTTTCTTTCAGATAATATGTAGTCTGTTGTGTGCGGTTGTATTTGGCTTGGTCTCGAAAATTCCATTACACAATACGTTTGTAGATAATATTTGGTACATATATGGCATATTGATTTCTGGTCTGTTTCAAAAATACACGCAAGATTTTTGCCGTGGAATAAACAAAATGTCAGTGTTCAGTTTCACTGGTATTATTCAGACTTTTACAACAGCAGGTTTGTCAATAGCATTTATACCTAGATTTGGAGTTTATGGATTTGTTGTTGCAACAATCGTTTCAAATTTAGCGACAGCATTGTTTACATTCTTTTATTCTAAGTCATATGAATATTTATCTGTTACTAATATTCAGTTAAAATCATTGAAAGAACTGTTGCAATTTTCTATACCTTTAATTCCAACAGCCGTTTTATGGTGGCTTGTTTCTGGTTTAAATAGACCGCTTCTTGAACAATATGCAGGGTTGTTTGCATTGGGTTTGATGGCAGTAGCCTCAAAATTGCCAACAATAATGAATCTTGTCTTTACCTTTTTCCAACAGGCTTGGATTGTTACTGTTGTTGAGGAATTCAAGAAGGAAGATTTTTGTGAATATTTTAATAAAATGTATAGGTTAATCATGGCTGTACAGATAGTAGCTTGTATGGGAATAGTTGTGTTTGCTCATCCTTTTATTAAGTTAATGACTAATGAAAGATATAATGATGCATGGATGTATATTCCTCTGTTGGCTTTATCTGTCATTTTTTCAAATATGAGTGCATTCTTAGGAACAGTTTTCTCTGCTTCCAAGCAAACTAAGTTTACTTTTTATTCGGTAGTTGTTGGAGGATTGGCTGCCTTGGGATTGAATTACTTACTCATTCCTTATTGGGGATTATGGGGAGCTTGCTTTGCTATCGTACTGTCCCAGTTGATATGCGCTTTGTCAAGATTATACTATTCAAGAAAAATAGTAAGGTTTACAAGTGTCGCATTTTCGGTAAAGCAATGCTTGTTATTTGTGTTGATTTATATCTGCTCATTAATCTTTGAGCATATCACATTGATAATGTCATATATAATATGTGTTTTATTATATTATTGGTTTAACAAGGACATACTTCTTATGGCTTTCAATGTTGTAAGAGAAAAAATAATAAAAAAATGAAGAATATTTGTTTTATAACATCAGGTGTACTTCCTGTACCTGCAGTAAAAGGTGGAGCCATAGAACTGTTGATTCAGCAACTATGTGAGGACAATGAAAAGAATCCTCACTTTGAACTGACTGTTATCACGAAGAAAGACCAGTCTGGAATGGCTGCTCAACAGCCTTATCGCCACACTCATTTTGAAAACTATGTTCAATGGGGCGGGCTGTATCATAAACTGGCTTGGAAAGCTCGTGGACTGATGAGAAGATTAACAGGAAAGCCTTTCCCACAGTTTCATACTTACGAGTTCCAGGTACTACAGTATATGAAAAAAGAAGGGAAAAAGTTTGACGTGGTTATTGCTGAGGGGTGTGATATGGAACTGATGTATCGTATTTCCCCATTGTTAGGTAAGGATAAAGTTTGCTTGCATCTTCATTGCGAATTGTTTGCTGATGCGCAATGTGATAATGCTTTTGGGCATCTGATAGGAGTAAGTGATTTCGTAAGAAAGGCATATCTGTCAACTTCAAAGACAATGCCAGGGAAAAAAACTCATGTGCTGCTGAATGGAGTGGATGCCAACAGATTCAGAAAGCCATTCCCTAAGGAAGAAAAACTGGCATTACGACATCAATTGGGTTTTGCTGATGATGATTTTGTTGTCGTGTTTTGTGGTCGAATTATTCCTGTAAAGGGTGTGTTGGAGCTGATGCAAGCTATCCTCAAGATAGATAATCCAAAAATAAAGCTATTGGTCATTGGTTCTTCTGATTTTGGTAATGGAAACTTGAATGATTATTCCAAGAAAGTTCAAAAAGTCTCATTGGAAAATGCTGACCGAATAGTTTATACAGGCTTTATAGATAATGCTGATTTGTATAAGTTCTATCAGCTCAGTTCCATAGGGACGGTACCGTCCCTATGTAACGAGGCCTGCGCCCTCGTTACATTAGAGATGATGCATTGTGGATTGCCTACAATAGCGACCAAGGTCGGAGGAAATCCTGAGTTGTTTACCGATGGAACGACTTTATTCATACCTTTCGACAATCATGTGGTTGATAATTTATGTGCAAATATAATTCGTCTATATGATGACGAGAATCTTCGCAAGCAAATGTCTGAAAAGGCCTTAGAACGTGCAACTCTGTTCACCCGAGAAATCTATTTTAGTAATTTCTGTAAAGTAATAGAAGATGTTTTAGAAGAGTAATAATAAATAGAGACTTTTATAATTGTGAATACCCGTCATGGCAACAAGATTTGGATTTGCATTATGTAGGAATAACAAGAGCAAAGAAAGCTTGCTATATGATAGTAAATAATCGAAGACTTGGGTCTAAAGGTTATATTGTTGCAGGGCGTGATTCTGAATTCTTAACATTGAATGGAGTTGATAAATATAGAGATATTTTAATATTTTGAAATATGAAGCATTGTATTTTAATGACGGTTTATAAAGATGTTGAACAAATAAACCGCATAATAGAGTTTGCACCAGAAAACTTTGATTTTTATGTTCATATTGATAAAAAATCAAAGTTAACTCGTTCTGATATATCTAAACGAGCTAATGTCTTTAGTGAGTATCGAATATACTGGGGAGCTGTAGAACATTTAAAGGCATTTCTTTTCTTAATGAATAAAGCATTTCATTCAGGAAAGCAATATGATTTTTACCATCTAATAACAGGACAGGATTTTTATGCTACTTCATTTGACAACTTTGAAAAACTTCTGGATAAAGATAAAATATATATAAGTTATTTCAATTTGCCAAGAAAAAAATGGTGGCATGGAGGACTTGCAATAGTTCGTTATAAAAGTTTCGCCTCGAAATTAGATTTGAGAAAACGTAGTTGTAAAGTTTTGAATTATTTATATTATATCTGTCAACGTCTTTTTACAAGAGGATATGATTTGCCTTCATATAGACTTTATGGAGGTTTGGTATATTGTTCAATTTGTGGGGGGGGCAATAAAATGGGTCCTAGATTCTGATATTTCTAGAGATTTATTGAACCGCTTAGAAAACACAACTTGTGGTGAAGAAGTGTTTTTTCAAACAGTGTTACTGAATTCTCCATTTTCAGAAAATATCATAAATAATAATCTTCGTATTATGGATTGGAATGTTAAAAGTCCTCCAAAGGTATTAAGAGAAGAGGATTTCCATAAGATTATAGATAGCCGCTGTTTGTTTTGTCGAAAAGTGGATTCTAAATCATCTAAAATGCTAATTAAATTACTGATGAACAAATTTTGTTTAGGATGAATATAATTATTGGTATATTATTTTTTTATTTGGCCATAAAAGCGAATGGGAACTTTGCAACAGTTTTCCCATTTATATTGGTGACCTATACTTTTCTTGGAAGTTTTGTTATAGGTACTATAAGCCCATATAGCTTTTTGTCTGTGATAGTTGCATTTATATTTTTTACTCGTTATAATCGATTTTTTGCATATTATAGGACATTTCCATTTAAATCGACTGTGTTTTTGTTTGCTCTATCAATGATATGTACGAATTTTTTTGTGTCAGCAAGATATCGACATACTCCTACATTGGTATTTAATATTTGTCAATCTGTAGGCTATACCTATATTCTATGGTATTTGTTACAGAATAATGCGCAAAAAACAATTCATGCTTTGGTGAAAACTGCTCTTGTTTTTGGATGCTTGGTATCAATATATGCATTGTTCGAAACTATAACTAGAAGTAATCCTCTATTAAATAGTTTAGTTTTGAGTGGCTGCTATATAGAGTCTCCTCTTATTACAGAAATTAGATTTGGGTTAAAACGTGCGCAGGCTATATTTTCTATGCATACTACGCTAGGTGGAGTTATGTTGTTTAATTATGCATTGCTTTTGGTTGCTTACAAGACTGCATATATAAAAAAAACGAGATTAAATATAATTGTAATTTGCTTATGTGCAATGTGTGTTTTTCTTACAGGTGCCCGAAGCTGCATTATAGGTTTATTAATGTGTACTGGAATGTCATTTTCAAAATTGAAGGTTAGCCATATATTGCTTTTATGTTTTATAATTCCTTTTGTATTTATCTTTGCAGGCGATTATTTGTCGCAAATCTTCGATTCTATATTTAATACAGAGAAAGTAAATGGAAGTAGTTCTGATATGCGCTTAATTCAATTTATGATTTCATGGGATTATATGATGCGTTCTCCGATTATAGGTAATGGACTTGGTTTCCTATATAATGATGTAGTTTTAAACCATTTAGAAAAAGAGTTATTTGGTGCAGAATCGATGTGGTTTGGAGTAATTGCAGATCAAGGAATTTTAGGATTGGTTTCGTATTTGCTTCTTTTTATTTCACCAATTTTATATTCATGGCGTAAAGATAATAAGCTTATAATATTATTTATTATAGGAATTTTGGTTATGCATTCTTTATCAACTATTCCAGGTGTAAATCCTTCAATGGTTTTAGTGTTTACTTTGATATTTAATTATATGCAGGATTCTGCTAAATCCAGAAAAATTAGAAATATATGATAATTTCAATTATAGTTCCTATATATGGAGTAGAGCCATATATAATGAAGTGTTTGATATCAATAATGTCACAATCATATACAAAAGGTATAGAATGTATTCTTGTAAATGATTGTACTAAAGACGAGAGCATTAATATTGCTCAGAAATTAATAGATGAATATAAGGGAAACATCAAGTTCCGAATCATCAATCGAGAAGAGAATGGAGGACTTTCTGCGGCTCGTAATACTGGTATTCTAGAAGCTAAGGGTGATTACCTTTATTTTTTGGATAGTGATGACTATATAACTCCAGATTGCATTAAGGTACTTGCAGAAACGGCACAAAAGTTTCCTATGGCTCAAATCGTGCAAGCTGGCGCCCAAGCTACATCTGAAGGCTTTGAATATTTGAGTATGAAATCAAAAAAGTTAAAAGAATATTCGGAAGATACTAAATATATCAAGCGTAATATGTTGATGGCATACTATCCACCAACTGCTTGGAATAAGTTGGTAAACCGAGAGTGGGTGTTAGCAAATAATCTCTTTTTCAAAGAGGGGTTACTCCATGAGGATGATTATTGGAATTTCTTCGCAGCTAAACATGTTACAGCGTATGCCATTTGCAAGCAAGATACTTATATTTATAATATTCGCCCAGGAAGTATAACGCAGGCTCCTAGCGCGCGAAATATTAAGTCTCGTCTCATATCCGCCGCAGATTTTATGGATAATATAGACAGCTCTTGTAGGAATAATCAATTGGCTGTCATTTATAAATTACTGATGTCGGATTACCGAGTGCTGCCAAATAAAGCCAGTGCAGCTTATTTACCCTTATGGGCAAAATTGAACTCCTTGTGTGGCATTGGTGGTAAAATGGCTATCTTCTTTGCTTTGCATTTGCCAAAACATGTATTGAATAATTATTATATAAAACTTTTTAATGATAAAATAATACCTCGAATAATATGAACAAGCATAAAATTTCAGTTATAATACCAATTTATAATTGTGCTGAATGGATTGAAGAATGTGTAAATAGCATACTCAACCAAAAATTGCCGGAGCATTTTGATACACAAGTGATTCTTATAGATGACGGAAGCACAGACGAATCTGGGAAAATATGTGATACTTTCTCCCATGAACAGGGAAATATCGTGGTGGTACACCAACCTAATGCTGGTGTCAGTGTAGCACGTAATAAGGGATTGGAGGTCGCAGATGGTGATTGGATTTGTTTTGTGGATGGCGATGATGTATTGAAGGATGGGACATTCATGGTGTTGGAAAAACAAGAGGTTGCAGAACATGATATAGTGCGTTATGGAGCTTATTTATTTGACAAAAAAGGATATGCTTCTTCTTGGGGATTGAAGTTCAGTCAAGATAAAGATGAATATATCCAACTTGTTGTTCGTAGATCTGCAATGTTAGGTGTGTGTGGGGCTTTCTATAAAAGGGAGTTATTTTTTGATAATAATATTCGCTTTCAGCAAGGTATACGTACAGGCGAGGATTGGATGGTCTTGTTTGAACTACTGATAAAAGCAAAGTCTTTTATCTATATTGAAAAGGATTATTACGGCTATCGTGTAAATGAGAGTAGTGTTACTAGAAAATTGGTCTCAGCTGTACGCCCAGATGCCCTTATCGCTTTGAATCATATCATTGCATATGCAAAGACTAATGCTTATCATATTGAATCAAGAGATATAGCGATAGCTCGTTCGGATATAAGGCGCGGTATGATGAAAGAAGCAATTTTGAACAAGGATAAAAAATTCTTCCTTGATACGGATGAGGCTTTGAAAAAATATGCTTATCAAAGTTTTTGGGCAGATGTATTTTATAGTAAGAGGTTGAAGCATAAGGTGGGATTCTTCCTTTACTGGTTATTGGACAGGTTGTACAGATTAAAAAGGTAAATATTAAAACTATGTTTGTGTTAATAATTAATCCCTCATTTTATAATAATATCTGTAATTTACAGATGAAGTGTGCAGAAGAAGCTTCATCTAGTTTTGCCGGATTGGCATACCTATAAATTGCATAAATATAGCTGATTTTAGAAATCTTCAGGGATAAAGTGTTAGGATATGGAAAGAAAATATATCAATAAAGAACTGACCTCTCAAGTCCTTTTCTTGGGAGTTTCTAAGAAAACGAAGGGTGGTATGACTGCAGTTCTTGTATCTTATGATAAGTATATTGAGAACATGCGTTTTATTCCAACTTGGAAGTTGGGTAATAAGTTGGTGAAGTCTTGGTATGCTCTGCAGGCATTGGTGCGAACTTGGTTCTTACTGACTTTTGACAAACGTATAAAAATCGTGCATATACACGGAGCAGCTAATGCTTCGTTTGATAGATGTAAGTTATTTATTCGTCTTGCCAAAAAATGTGGCAAAAAGGTGATTCTGCATGAACATGCAGCTGACTTCGTTGAGTATTATCAGGAAGCAGAAGACAAACAAGGTATTACAGATACATTGAAAATGTGTGATGCCTTAATTGTTTTGTCGCAATCATGGAAAGAGTATTTTTCATCCATCGGAATGGACAAGGACAAGATTCATGTTCTTAACAATATCGTGTCACCTCCAGAGATAGCTCCAGAAAAACATACTGAAGATGGTAAGTTGCATCTGATGTATATGGGGGAAATTAGCAAGCGAAAAGGTGGATTCGACTTATTAAAAGCTATTGTGGACAATAAGGAGTATTTTGCCGATAAGCTTTTACTTCGTATGGGAGGTAATGAGGTTGATGGTGATATCAAGGCTTATATTCGTGAGAATGGCTTGGAATCGTTTATAACATATGAAGGTTGGATTGCAGGTCAGAAGAAAATCGATTGTTTGAATTGGGAAGATGTTTATATTTTGCCATCCTACAATGAGGGATTGCCTATTGCTATCCTTGAAGCAATGGCTTATAGCCATCCTGTCATATCTACTCCTGTAGGGGGAATTCCTGAGATTATCAAGAGTGGTGAAAATGGTATCTTGGTTGAGCCTGGTGATACAAAGGGTATAGCTGATGCTATCAAGTTTTATATTGAAAATCGTGAAGCGTTTAGAAAACAAGGTAATAATGCTTTCAATGTAGTACAGGACTTTTTCCCAGAGAAAGTATTTGGAGATTTGAAAACATTGTATTTGAAAATGTTAAGTAAGGATTGTCTTGTTTGATTATAATCCTGTTTGAAAATTATAGTTAATAGAAAGTGTATTGTTATTTGAATAATGAAGAGTATGAATTTTCTATATGATAAAAGAAAGATAGTCATGAGGCTATCTTTCGTGTTATGGTTTGTAATACAAGTGTTTTTAGTTATAAAATATTGGAACCTTCCACAATATAGTGATGCAAAATTATATATGGATTCTGCAATGGAATGCTACATGGGGGGGCAATGGTATCCAAATATACACCAATTAAATAGTCAACAATATTTGTTTAATCCAGGTTTCATTAATTTCTTGATATTGGAATTAAATGTATTTGGAACATATATGTATCATGGTATTATTGGAATAGGCTTGAATCTGATTTTATTGGCGTCTGTTCGAAAAATAATTGAAGAACTTGTAAATGATGAAGCATCGGACTATGCTACAATTTTATATTGTCTCATGTATAGTAATATGATATCTTCTATACCAGTGATGAGTGATTTGTTTTTTACTTGTTTGTTGTTTGGAAGTTTAGCACTATTGCGTCCTAAGTATATTTGGCTGGTTCTGTCTTCCATGATAATGTGTTATGCCAATTATACACGCCCATTGCTTGTTATTTTTGTAGCTTCCATACTCTTTTATATGTACTTTAAAAATTTTGGTTGGAAGCGAATTGTGGTATATTGCATATCTTATTTCGTCTTTTCAACAGGTTTGTCTTTGATAATCTCTAGTAATACTGCAGCAAAGGATGCTTCGGGTTCAACGTTAGGTGTTAATTTGATTATGGGAGCAAACGATCATATGAATGGTACTGTAAATGATGAAGTCTTTAAAAAAGGGGATATTGGATACATTGAAAAGAATACCAATGTTTATCAAAAAGATTCTATTTGGAAATCACATGCAATACAATGGATAGCTCAGCATCCTGTTAAATATGTATCCTATGTACCAATTAAGATGGCTCGACTTTGGTGGGGAGATAATTATATGGATTTACCTTTAAATAATTTAGCAACCTCAAATACATCATTATATTCAAAATTGGAGCTATGTAAACGAGCTTTTAGAATAGTAGGCTTTTCTCTTTTCTATTATATAACATTCTTCTTAATGTTAATTGGTTTATGGAAACTTCGAAAAAAAATATGGGGATATTGGGGAGTATTTGTTCTGCCTATTATTTTAGCTTGTGGAATGCATTGTGTTTTATATGGAGGAATGAGATACCATTATTCTTATGTGCCAATTATGATTCTATATGCAACTATAGGGCTAATGTCATTTAAAGACAAAAAACTTTTATTTTTGACTAAAAAGAAATTTTGAAATGAAAAATATTATATTGTTATTACGTCCGCAACAATGGGTAAAGAATATGTTTATTTTCTTGCCATTGTTTTTTCATGGGGATTTGACAAATGTGCAGATGTTGACAAATGCAGTTATAGCATTCTTCTGTTATAGCTTTGCTGCTAGTAGTATATATTGTTTTAATGATATATATGATGTAGCTGCTGATAGAAAGCATCCTAAAAAATGTAAGCGTCCTATTACTTCTGGTGCTGTTAGTATTCCGCAAGCTTATGGATTAATGGCGTTGATGCTATTTCTTTCTTTAAACCTTGCGTTTTGGACTCTTGGAAATTGCAGTATGCAGGTGATTGGTGTTATTTGCTTCTATTATCTGATGAATATAGCCTATTGTGTAAAGCTTAAGCAAATAGCTTTAGTAGACGTTTTTATCATTGCAATTGGTTTTGTCCTTCGTGTTATTTTAGGTGGTGTTGTCAATGATATCATTCTTTCTCATTGGATAGTCTTGATGACTTTCTTGTTAGCATTGTTCCTTGCTTTTGCCAAGAGAAGAGATGATGTTGTATTGTATCAAGAAACGGGAGTGTTGCCAAGAAAGAATGTCAACCGCTATAACTTGGACTTTATGAATCAGGCTTTGACTATTGTTTCGGCAGTTACATTGGTTGCTTATGTAATGTATACTGTTTCTGATGATGTTATGAAGCAGTTTAATTCTCATTATATTTACCTAACTACAGTGTTTGTTTTGGCAGGTATATTGAGATACTTGCAGATTACAATCGTAGATGTTAAAAGTGGAAGTCCGACCAAAGTATTGATGAAAGATAGATTTGTCCAGGTGTGTATTGCTGGTTGGGTAGCCGCATTCCTGATAGTAATCTATTTATAGGCTATGGAACGAGATGTTTGTGATGTCAACGATAGCAAGCTATGTGGTCTATCCATTGGAAAAGTGGGTGATGAGGAAGATAAGAATAAGACTGTATGTGCCGATGGTATTGCATGAAATGTAGGAGAGTAAGTCGTTTTATTTTTTTGTATTTGAAATAATCGTTTATATGGATGATTTAATTGCAAATCCTTGGATTGTTGGAATAGGTGGAGGTGTTATAAGTTCACTTATTGTGTTTTTTATAACCAAGTTCTTTTTGAGTAAAAAGGAGAATAAGGAATATGATCAAAAAGTTAGATTGGCAACTAATGAGGTGGTTTATGCTGTTCGCCCATTAGTAATAGACAAGGCGATTCCTGCTAATGATGTTTTAGCTGCATTGCGAAGTGCTATAGCAGTAAAATATGGCGTAAAGGTTTCTGATGTCATAGGAATAAAGCAGTTGGTAAGTATTCTTGTTCTTGAAATCTTGAGCAATTCGTTTTTGAACTCAAGCCAAAAGAATGAATATTGTAATCTTTTGATGACCATGAAAGATGAGCCAACACACATATCATCTAATGATGCCCATAAAAGGAAAGATGGAAGAAGTCTTTATATAAGTATGTTGCTGTCTCTTTTTTCCTTTAGTGCAGTACTGGGAAGTGTTGTTGCCTCAGAAGAGAAGAATGTAGAAGATATTGAAATGTATAAACAAGGTTTATTCTTAATAATTCCTGCGTTTCTGTTTTGCTTGGGATTTGCAACTTTTACTTTATATAAATTGAAAGAACGTCTTAAAAAACGAAAGGAAGAACAGGACAAATTAAAGTTAAAATTGGATGAATATGAAACTAGGACCAAATAAAGTGGAGCATTATTATCAGCCTGCTCCTTATCATAGCTATAAAGCTAAAATACGAAAAAACAAGACTCGTTGGATAGCGAATGCCAATTTTGAATATGAAATTTTTAATTTGGCTGATGAGCATGATGGAAGGGTATTGAGCGAAGAGCCACTTATTAGGGATGTAAGATGGGTTAATGACGACGTTAAAGGTCTTTATGCGATTAAAGAAAATGGTTGCATATTAGGAATGACAGGAGAACGGTTAGCATTCTTTCCTCAGCCCCAAAATGAAGGTGAAACTTGGCATGGCTATCCTACAGATAGTTCGAATTTGGGCGACAAACTGATTAATCATTGGTTTAGTATAGGTGTTATAGATATATCTGTATGTCGTAAATTATTAAAACATAAACTATGAATCCGATTATTCATTTTTCTATAAAGGTAGGTGCATTGGATTGCTATCTGTATGGTGGTTATCTGTTTATCGTACTGAATGATGGTAGAGTGGTCAATGTGTCTTATCACCATATTGTTAATTGTCTGAAAGTACAATATCCAGAATATGCTAATTTGATAGAGCTTGTTTTTCTTCATAATGAATACTCAAAAAGTGAGGCAGCGAGAATCATATTTGGAGTAAACGAGATAAAAGAAACTTTTAGACAAGTGTGGCAAAAAGCTTCGGAAGAAATTGATTTTGAACTTGAATTCTCTGATATAGAAGAATATTGTAATACGATAGATATGTGTCAGTCTATACCTTTAGACTTACGTGCTTATGGTGGTAGGCTGTTTCTTGGATGCCAAAATGGACTGTATGAGTCGAAACTGAATATGGATGGAAGCTATCAAATTAATCCTTCCCATTTATCCAAATGTTTTGATGGTAAAGTTATTGGGCTAAATGCTAGGAATAGTACAGTTGTCGTTTCGGCAGACTGGGATGGATTGTTCAAAGGGGAAGTATTAGATTTTGAAACTGATTTTAGAATCGATGAGGGAAAATCGTTTGCAAAGCGTTCTTTGCGTACAGGATGGATGACGTCTGATGTGGTAAATTATAATAATGCCAGCAATTTTGAATATATATATAATGAATGTATAGATAGAACGAAAAATGATAATAAAAGTTTCTATACTACAACAAAGATAAGGGAGAAAAAAGTAATTAGCCAATTCGCAAAGGCTGTGTATGGTATGGAAGATTTATTTTCAAGAACAAAAATTGATAAATCAGACATAATGTATAGTTTTAATAGCTCGGATAAAAGTTTCTTCGTGATGACTGATGGTAGTATAGTAAATGCTAAAATTAAAGAAGGAAAGATTGATGAGCCTTTCTATATCTCGCAAAGGGTTAAGCCGTTTGTCGAACAGAAAAAGTTTACAGGTAAGCCTCTTTCTAGTTGTTTTGTTTCTAAAGGCTGTGTCTTGGAATATTTTAATGGGGTTGTGTTGATTCAAAATCATGAGATGATTAATTTGTGCGATAGACCTGTCAATAGTGTACGCTCTTATTTAAATTCGAATAACTATCGTGATATAGTCTCTATAGTTGATGATGATTCGATATCTTTAAACGCAATCTTCAATATTGATGATATAAAAAGTCAGCCTGCATTTCCAAAAACAACTGTTAGGCATGACAACTCTTCGAAGGGAGTTGTATATGGTGGTCAAAATGAAGAATTGCCTTTCTGATTTGTGTCGTGATTGATAATCAAACAAAGATTTTGTATAATGATATTTTGAAAAAACAATGGAAACAGTAAAAGTACTAAATATTAATATTCAGAACATCACTCGTCAGGAGCTCTTGGAGAACCTGAAGGAGGGTGTTCTTGTGACTCCTAATCTTGACCATCTGATTAAGCTTCAGAAGGACAAGGAGTTTTATGATGTGTATCAGAAGTCGGAATGGGTGGTGTGTGATAGCAAGATTCTCTACCTGTTCGGTAAGTTGCTCAAGAAACCAATCAAGGAGGCTATCCCTGGTTCGAGTTTTTTCACCTCTTATTATATGTATCACAAGGATGATGCGGATTGCAAGATATTCTTGTTGGGTGCCAAAGAGGGAATTGCTGCCAAGGCTATGGAGCGTATCAATGAGAAGGTAGGTCGCAAGATGGTGGTTGGCGCTCATTCTCCTTCCTTTGGCTTCGAGAAGCATGAGGAGGAATGTGAAGAGTTGGTGCGCATCGTGAATGAGAGTGGAGCGAATGTGCTGTTAGTGGGCGTTGGTGCGCCTAAGCAGGAAAAGTGGATTATGAAGTATCGAGACAAGATGCCTGAGGTAAAGGTGTTTATGGCTCTCGGTGCTACCATCGATTTTGAGGCTGGTACTCTGAAACGTGCGCCTAAGATTTGGCAGAAGATTGGCATGGAGTGGTTGTATCGCTGTATGAAGGAGCCAAAGCGCCTCTTCAAGCGTTACTTTGTGGATGATATGCAGTTCTTCTATTACTTTGCCAAGCAACTTTTGGGGATATACAAGAATCCTTTCCGTATGAAGTAACTCTTTGGCTGGTTACTTCCTGCGGTAGAGGCTATATAGCAACGCTATCGGAAGGAGGATGATAGCGGCTATGTAGGATAATATGAGGCGTATCACTTGTTTCATGCTTGCAAAAGTATAACAATGAAAGCACAACAAAGAATATTTTTTGATTTTTTACGATTCTGCATAGGAGCGACGACTGAGGGGATTCCTGAGTCTGTGAAGGATGCTGATTGGGGTGTATTGTATGGTATTGCCAAAAAACAGGCATTGATAGGGGTACTGTTTCATGGAATTCAACAGTTGCCAAAAGAATTGGCTCCTGATGGAGACTTGCTGATGACATGGATGGGAATGGCGCAGAGGATTAAGCAGCAGAATATGCGTTTGTTTATTGATTCGGCAAAGGTTTGCAAAAACTTCAAGGATGCAGGATTCCGAAATTGTATCCTGAAAGGGCAAGGTAATGCGCTACTCTATCCCAATCCTTATATGCGCACACCAGGAGATATAGATATTTACCTCAATGGTGGCAGAAAACGTATAATGGAGTATGTTGACAAGGTTTGTCCGAATCAAGTGATGCGCTATCATCATGTGGATTTTCCAGTGATGAAGACTCCGATAGAGGTGCATTTCACACCTTCGTATATGTTTTGCCCTTGGCATAATCGCAGGATGCAGAAGTGGTTTGGCAAGGTGATGGACTTGCAATGCTCGAATGTGGTAACATTGCCTGATGGATTTGGTGAGATTACCGTACCTACCCTTTCTTTCAATGTTGTTTATATTCTTTCGCATCTGTATAGGCATGTATTTACGGAGGGAATCGGGTTGAGACAACTTCTCGATTATTATTTTGTTGTTGTGAAGTGGCACACGGATCTCACTGATTTAGATTCAAAGGATTTGGCTGCGTTGCAGCGGGATTTGAAATGGTTGGGATTGTGGAAGTTTGCAGGTGCTGTGATGTATGTGCTGCATGAGGTGTTTGGATTGGAAGAGGAGAAGATGATTGCTCCGATGAATGAGAAGGAAGGAATGTTCTTACTTGATGAAATCATGCGAGGTGGTAACTTCGGACAATATGATGATAGGCTTGGGGACAAGACTGGCGAGGGAAAAGTACATCGCTACTTCCGTATGTCGCTGAGGAATATGCGATTTGTGAAGCATTATCCAAGTGAGGCATTGTGTGAACCACTGTTTAGAGCATGGTTTTTCTTTTGGAAGATGTGGAATGTATGTTAGTATAGACGATATTGTTTTTTGTAGCAAACGCTTTTTAGTATGGAACTTATTGTTCGTTTTTAATATATCAAGAATATGAAATTAAATATATTTTTCTCTTGGCAGACACAAACGAATGACCAAGGATTCAACAATAAAAAATTTCTCATAGAATGTATCAATACCGTTTGTAAAGAGATACAAAATAAGGGAGAGTTGAAGAATGTTTTCTTTGAGTTACATGAAGGATTAACAGGAGAATCTGGTACGCCATCTGTTTCTGATAAAATGATGGAACAGATTGATAATTGTGATATTTTTATTGGGGATATGACAATTACCCAGCCTAACAATTTGTTCTTGAAGTTTGGCAAAATACTTCATGTCTTAAAAGGTTTACGAAGAGAACCAAACTCAAATGTTTATGGTGAGTTTCATCGGGCTTTGGGTAAGTCTGCAGAATTTGAAAAACAGATAATTCTTGTAATGAATGACGTGAATGGAAAACCTACAGTAGACGCAAACTTGATTCCTTTTGATTCAAGAGAACGCCGTTTCCCTATAGTTTTTCATCTAAAACATGATAAAGACAAGGAAAAGGCTAAGAAGAAATTTGTATCAATCTTAAAAGACGCTCTGCAAAAATCGGCTTTAGCAGCCTTGAAGAATATTAGACAGAAATTTAGTCCTTTTATTGGCTGGCAGGAGCAATGCAAGAATCCTAAACTATCTGGCAATTTTATTTGGACAGACAAACTTGGCAATTATAAAAGTCAAATAATGTATACAAAAGGAGTTGTACGTTTATTAGGATTGTCAGGCTTGGGTAAGACTAAGTTTATTTTTGAATGTTTCAGAGATTCAGAATCAAAATCTCAATACTTGTATTGTGACTGTCAGAAAGCTGAATCAACCAAGATAAAAGAGAAGTTATCTTACTTTTTAAAAGATTGTAAAGAGGCTATTTTGATATTAGATAATTGCAATAAAACCTTGCTATCTGAAACTATTGATTTAAAGTCTGAAATTCAAAATGCGACAAATACTATCATTGCAATCTACAATGAACCAGAAGAAAGACAAATGCAAGATATAAAGTATGTCATACTTGACCACCATGAGGAAGAAATCGTAGAGCAATTAGTTGCCCAACGCATAGGAACGTTTGGTGAGCCTATAAAAAAGAGAATTGAGGAATTTGCATCAGGAATACCGATGATGGCAATACTGCTTATGAATTCTTTGAAAAATGGGCATGACTTAGGTGATTTGGGTGACCAAGCTTTGATGACAAAATTGTTAGGGATGGATGAAAATGACAATCAAAGAGTCATGATGCAAACATTGGCTTTATTTAAGTTTGTTGGATGGAGAGCAGAACGAAGGTCTGAATTGGAATGCGTTGCAAAAAGTAAAAGCATCACTTCTATCAATGTAAATGATGAAGAAGTACTTATGAATGCTTTTGATGGACTTATTCAGAAATGTTTGAATCGGGGAATAATGGAAGAATGTGGAAGAACCGTGGGGATAAGACCTACCCCATTGGCATTATATCTCATTACAGAATGGATAGAAAAGTGTTCGCCAGAACGATTGGTAAAGGTTATAGATGTCATCCAAAAGTCAAAAGATGCAGAAGAGTTATCACATGCTTTTCATCAACAGTTCAAGTACATGGGATTTTGTGATAAGGCTTGTGAGATGCTCAATCAATTGCTTGGAGAGAATAGCCCTTTTGGAAACGTGGAAGTGCTTAACACAGAATTGGGTTCACGGCTCTTCCGAACGTTTGTAGAAGTGAACCCTATTGTGGTTGCGGAATTCTTGTGTAGAGTTCTCTCACCTTTATCTATAGATAGTCTCAAAGGTATTGATGCAGGACGTAGGAATTTGGTTTGGGCAGTAGAAAAGTTATGCTTTGACCCACGTACTTTTAACAAAGGTGCTTTCTTGATGATGAGATTAGGAATAGCTGAAAATGAAGAATGGTCAAACAATGCAACTTCCGAGTTTTGTTCTTTGTTTCCAGTCTATTTACCAGAAACAAGTGCAAATCTTGATTTAAGGTTGGATTTTTTGAAAACGCACATTCTGCAAGAATCAAACAAAGACATTGTACTGTCTGCTATAGAACGAGCATTGTCAACCAGAAATTTCTTCCGTTTTTCTGGCGCGGAAAAACAAGGAGCAAAAGAATTGCAGTGTTATCAGCCAACAAATATTGATGAAATAAAAACATATTTGAAGGGATGTTCTGATTTGGTCTATCATGAAATTAAGACAGATTCATCTTGGAGAAGAGAGGCTATTAAGATTTTTGAACATACAGTTGGTGTGTTGTGTGATTTTGGTATGGCATCATTGATATTACCTTATATTCTGAAAACTGCGGAACTTCTTGGTTATGACTGGGACGAAATGCAGAGAATATTGTCTTTGTTTAAAGGTCGGTTATTTCCAAGATTGAATGAGACATGCCAATCTATGTATGAAGATATAATCGGGAAATTAACGAAATCAGATGTAGTCTCACGTTTTGCAAGAATAGAACAAGAGAGCTTTAATGCACCATTAAACGTTCCGTTCGAAGATAAATTGAAGAAACAAGAAGCCGAGTTCAAGAAAATAGCGGAAGAAATTGTTCGTGACCATTTATATTCTCCAAATTTGTTGAAGCGTCTCATGCTGGCTAAAACAAATTTGACAATCCCATTTGGTATGACCTTAGCGAAAGAGATGATCATTGACCAGGCTATTGACTTTATCATAGATGGTGTCAAAATACTTAATGAGGAGCCAAATGCGACATCAGCCTTTTTTATTGATTTTGTCGCAGCAATAAATAAGGATATTTTTGAAAGCGTTTTAGACGTATTGAAGACGTTGGACGACAAAAGAATATTGTTTGGAATCATGGGAAAAAGAACCATTTTACCTCAAGATGAATGTTTTGGTTATCTTTTGAATCTTGTTCAAAGTGGTGAGGTTGATACAGATGTTTTTGTCATATATTGGCAGCATCTACAGTTTGCTGCTATGAATGAAAATAATATTGTTCGTATATTCAGAGAAATTGAAGCTTGTCCCAAAGGACTTCTTTGTGTATTCAGAATGGTAGCGATGTTTACATTTGGTAAGGAAATGACCAACTACCCTAAGATGACCAAATATTTGCAAGTGCTTATGATGCGCTTTAGATTTGTCTCTGAAACAATGATAAACAATGATGATTACATCAGAGTCGCAAAACAAATGCTATTTGAAGGTAAAGAAGAGGCTTTTGCAGTAGGTATTCATCAAGAAATACTGAAATATTTATCAAAAACAGACACCATTGAAAATTTTGATTATGAGTTGAGAGAACTGTATGATATTCTGATAGATAAATATTATGTTGCAATTTGGAAAGACTTGTCTGCAGCCTTGGTGAATGATGAGAATGGGAGTGTCTTGTATTATCGACTAAAGGATTTGTTGGGAGTTTCGGTTATGAATGAAAATCCTGTTTTGTTTGCTAAGAATCATTCAACAGACTTTATGAATTTGTGTGATTCGTATCCAAACATTGCTCCTCAGCGATTTGTTGAATTGATGCCAATACCGCAGAATGCCAAGCAATTTCCTGCTTTACTTTTGGAGATATTGGAAAAGTATGGTGGACATGATGAAGTATTAATGGCATTAGGTAACAACATCGGAACTTTTGCTGTATCAGGCTCTGCTATACCGATGTTTGAGAATCAGATATCTCTCCTTTCCACATTGAAGAATCATTCTATAAGCAAGGTTAGTGGATGGGCAGAAAAAGAGATTGGGTATCTTAAAAAGAATATCGTCCATGATAGTATGATAGAAAATGAACTTTGGGCAAAATATAAATAAAAGGTAGTTTCTATGGAGCAAAATGAGGATGTTCTGAAGCCATATTATAAAACTATTAGAGCTTTGCTACAAGCTCGTCATGAAAAGGACATACTCCGTATTTTCCGGGACGAGAATATGGAGGGTGTCTGGTATAATCATGATAATTGGAATGGGGGCATCGATTTTTATCAGTTACAAATAAATGTTAGTCCCTTTATATATGACAATATTAATCAAGATGATGTAAGGACGAAATTACTGGATTTGTTTAAGCAGGTTATACCCATTGAAAATATTGTTGTTGATGGTATAAATATTATTCCTGATGTTTCTGTTGGATTTGAGGCAGAAGACAATGCCACTTATTCCAATGACTTGAAGATATTTGTAGCATTCGTTGATAATCCCTATATATATGATAAGGATGTGGCAATACAGGAATTCCCTTGCTTAGTTTTATTGGCTAATGATTGGGACGATTACGATATGGTTGCATCCTTTGGACTTAGCTACTATGATAGTCAAGGTATAAGGCATTTTATAGGTAAGGTCAAGATTATTGGTGATGTTCCTGCAAATAAATTTGGACGCCGTTATGTGTATAAGAGCATAGAGAGTGGCCTGTTTGATGTTGGGGCAGGGAAATGCTCTTTGGGACAAACTATGGATTATTATCGTCAGATAAAAAACATTTTTGGCGACAAATACCTTGACGTACTTTATGCATTGAGGGATTGTTCTGTTTTCCCGAGATTCGCAAAAGATTTTGAAACAAATACTTGGCTGTATAAAAAATGCCTTTTAAGAAAAGATGAAGCCGAAAGAACCAAGAGAGAGGCTCCTTATATGTTAAATGGCATAGACTTGAATGATAAATACTCTTTTGGTTATCTTTTCAAACCAAGTTATGCAGACGAGCGCATAAAGCTACATTTTGATTTCAGCAATAACGGTATATTGCCGAATCGCCTCTATGCTATTATTGGCAAGAACGGTGTTGGTAAAACGCAGTTTATATCCACATTACCAATGTGTATATACAAAAAAGAACGTTCATGTTTTGAACCACATATACCTCTGTTCAGCAAGGTAATCGCTGTGTCAAACTGTCCTTTCGATCATTTTGAGATACCTCATGAAACGGTGGAATTCCAATATGTGTATTGCGGTATGTCTGTGATGCGTAATGGTGTGAAGACAATCCTTTCGGATGAGGACATCAAAGATAAACTTCATGAGAATCTGAAAGAGATAAAGAGGTGTGATAGACTTGAACATTTGCAAATCATCTTAAAGCCTTTGTTTTCTGAAAATGAGTTAGACGAGATTGTTGAATGTGATAGTTTCGCAAAAGAAGAATTTTGGTTGGCTTCTGTTGATGAAAAATACGAGAAGTTTAGTTCTGGACAGAATACTTTCTTGTATTTATTTAGCAGTGTCATAGCCAATATTAGGTATGATTCGTTACTGTTGTTTGATGAGCCAGAAACTCATTTGCATCCGAATGCAATCACCTTATTAATGACTTCTATCAATCTACTCTTAGAAAAATACGAATCTTATGGAATTATCGTAACTCATTCTCCATTGATTATAAAAGAACTGTTTGCAAGGAATGTATATATCATGCGTCGTATAGGCAATATCCCTTCAGTAAAACGTATAGGTATGGAATCGTTTGGAGAAAACCTTACCAATATTACGGAGGAAGTCTTTGACAACAAAGAGATTACTCCTTATTACTATATTGTGTTGAAAAGGCTTGTTGATGACGGCATGAGTTATGAGGATATTATCAGACATATACAATCTGAAAATATTCCAGTAAGTTTAAATCTGACAATCTTGTTAGAATCACTTGTTGAAAGTCGTAAAAATGAAAAAGATTAATCATTATCAAGGAGATACTTTGGATTTTCACAAGGATGTTGTGAACAGTAAAAGGAATACAGCCGATGATAAGAATAAAAAAAATCGTTTGGCTGCACTTTTACCGACATCTCGTAAAGCTTTTGTTGATTATGATGATAAATTTACAAGGAACTCTTTGAAAGGTTTGAAAATTATAAGCCTTACCAAACAGGAAAAAGAAGACTTTATTGGATTATATAATTTCCAATCTCCAATTTTTACTCATTTGTTTAATCAATTAACAACGAGTGAAGATGGTATTGACAATTCCTTGTGTCCCTATTGTACAATAGGTGAAGCAAGTAGCTTGGATCATATTGTTCCAAAAACTGTTATGCCTGTGTTTTCTGATAACCCAAAGAACTTGATACCGTGTTGTTCTAACTGTAATAGTAAGAAAAGCAACACTTGGCTTGCGGATGGCAATTGGGATTATATCAACTTGTATCTTGATGATATTCCTACAGAACAATATCTTTTCGTTGAATTGTCAATTGAGAATAACACCATTAGAGTTAAATTCTATTTGGATGATAGCAACAGTATAGACAAGGATTTATATTTGAAAATTTCTAATCATTATAAGAAGTTGGATTTATGCAGAAGATTTGAACAATATAGTTTTCATGAGATTTCGGAAACTGCTATTTTGATAAAGCAATTTTCTAAACTTTTGGGTAATGACAAATGTAAAGAAATCATTTTAGCAACTTCCATAGAATTGCAAAATAGATTTGGTTCAAACTACTGGAAGGCAATTTTAAGGAAAGAATGTTGTATGAATGATTCTATTTTTCAACTATTAAAAAATAAATAATGGAAAGCAGCAACCAGCATAAACGTTATCGGTGGTATCTCCAGTTTGACGAGATAACTTGGCGAGCGACATACGGCGATGAGTGTCCTCCGTTCGTTAATGAGGAGAACAAGGAGGCATGGAGAAGATACTTGAATCAAGTCATCAAGAAACATCTGAAAGAGGAGGCGATGAAGACTCCTGAGTTTGAAGAGATAGAACTTAGAATCAGAGAGGAGAAACTTTTGCGTATCCAATGGGATGAGAAACAAAAGAGGATGCGTGAGGTGGAGCAGTACCGCAGACAGATGGAACGACCGAAGATAGATTTTGTACCTCGTGGTTTAGCTGTGAATTATGAGGAGGCGTATGGAAAGTATTTCATGCAGGAAGTGACATTCAAGCCTAAGGACAATGAGGATTTTATGCATCAGTTGCGACTGTTGGAGCGTTGGCACAAGAAATCTATTCCACAGATATTGGCTAAGAATCGTCCTGATGCAGCGTTTGCCATTGCAAAAGGATTGTGTGAGCATCTGCCATTGCTGATTAACCGTGATGATATTGCGGTACTGATAGGTGAATACAAGTCGAGAATAGGAAAGTTGGTGTTGGCGAGTTATACTGCTTTGGTGGAGACGGTAAAGGCTTGGAACAATGAGACAATGCGCCAAGAGGTTTGCTCGTATATCATGACACATTCAAAGGAATATGGTAACTTCCGTGGGCTGGAGAAGAAATTGCTCGCCTTGGTTCCTGTGGCTCCTTTCACTGGTGAAACAGTAGCTATTGAGCGAGAAATGAATGAGGAGGAAGAGCGTGAGGCTAGGCGAATAGCTCTTCAAAAGGAGCGAGAGGAAAAGGAACGAATGGAAGCAGAGAAAGAGGCTCGGTCTGTCATTCCGTTGAATGAAGATTATGAGAGTCGTATCTTCAACAGTAGAAATATTAGTTGGGATTGTGATTTGATATGGCAGTTGATGCTTGAAGAGAATAGAAAGATTGAGCGATTGATTGCCAAGGGTCAGTATATGGATGCTGCGTTGAAGTTTATGCAAATGACGAAATCCATGTGTAGGCATTTTGTCATGGATGAGCATTATAACTATTTTGATGACATGTATAGTCCTGAGTATGCTGTCAATGATATGCTGAGAGTTTTTCATGGGCTTGCTGCAGATGGCAGATTGCCAGAAGACGTGAAGGAGTATCTTCACAAATCATGGAAGGAAATAGAAGATACGGAATGCTATAAGGATTATGGTATGCCGAGGAAGGATTTTGAAACGATCTAGATATATGAGCAAAATTATATATTATATTGGTGCAGGGGCTAGTTATGGTAAAAACGATGCTCGAGAATTGATTGGGAAAGGAACGGATAATGAGCGACTTCTAATTCATGAGGGGTTACCTGTTATCAATGAAATAGGTAAATGTCTCCTTTCTTTTATGGAAGCGGTGGCAAATGCGCCTATTGATACAAATGGCTCTTATCCTTTGTATAGGTCAACATGTAGTGGTAATGACCTTAGTCAAGAGCGCAATTGTTTGATAGCTGATATAGAGGAAGTTTATAAGGCTAACAAGGAACATACTACCATTGATACTTATGCAAAGAAGTTGTATCTGACTAGGAGAACCAACGAGCTGAAACGTTTGAAGAATGTCCTTACTACATTCTTTGTTTGGGCTCAACTAGTGTCTAAGACAGATCAAAGGTATGATACTTTTCTTGCTAATATTCTGCAAGAGAACACTTTGTCAATTCCCAATGGTATAAGTGTCATTTCTTGGAACTACGACTCCCAGTTTGAAATGGCATATAGGAATTATTCAAAGGATGGAAACCTGCCGATATATGACAAAAATGCTCATATAGATTATCAAGATTCAGGTAATTGTGGAAAAATATTCAAAGTGAATGGTTCAGCTAATTTTGATGATTTCTGTATGGTGGATTATATATCCAAACATAGAGATGTGGATTCTGTTATTCAGTTGATTGAATATTATGATAATTTGGGTGCTGATACTTCGGCATTTGGCTATCAATTTACCTCACGTCTATCTTATGCTTGGGAGACTTCTGATAGGCAAAGGCAGATGTTTGATATGCTTCAGAAAGTGACTTCTGATACAACGACGGTAGTTGTAATAGGTTATTCGTTCCCTTATTTTAATAGACAAATAGATAGAAAGATATTTGCAGCCATGCCTTACTTGAAGACGGTTTACATACAAGATCCCAATCCTGAGGCTATAGAACCATCTTTAAGGGCTGTGTTATTGAATGAAGCTGCAACTAAAATTGTGTATCAAAAGGATTGTACTCAGTTTTATTTGCCAAGGGAATTGTGATGATGCTAAAATAGAATAGATTATGAGGATTTTACATTTTTCAGATTTCCATCTACGCCCAAATAAACAGGGTGAAAGATCAATGGATATATTTAATCGAATGATGGATAAACTCCAAGAGATAAATCAAGAAGCTAACATTGATTTGGTTATTTTCTCTGGAGATATGATTGATAAGGGAGGTAAGTATTTTGGCAAGTCTTTGGCTGAATGCTTGCGAGATTTTAAAGATAAAATTATAACTCCACTTGTTAATCAATTACAAATCGGATATCATCAATTCCTCTTTGTCCCAGGAAATCATGAGGTGGTAAGGGATTTACGCAACGATGTGAGTATAGGTAAAATTAAAACAGAGAACGGTGTGGAAGACTTTCTGGGTAACAATGATACAGTTCCTCATTTGCAGGATTTCTTATGTTTCCAAAAAGAATATTATGATTTACTTGATGTGCCTGGTCTGGAAGTAAAGCATAATGGCTTGTCTATAACTTTGAAAATGCCGATTAATGGTAAAATGGTAGGTATCTCTTTATTGAATACCGCTTGGATGTGTGGCTTTGATAAAGGTGATAAGGGAAAGATTATGCTTGGACTGTCTCAAATAAATAGGTCTTGGTTTGAAATAAGGGACTGTCAAATCAAATTAGCCATTTCTCATCATCACTATAATTTCTTAGAGGAAAATGAAGGTAAAAAAGTTCGTGAAGTCCTTCATAAGCATTATGATATTTTTTCCGTTGGGCATACTCATGATTCAGAAACAACATATGAAAAAGATGCTAACGGTAGTCTGTTTATCTCTGTAGCTTCAGGAAATCTTTATGATAACTTGCATAATGATAGCAAATTGTACAGAAATGGCTTTGTCATTTTGGAATATAATGATGAGGCTCGCTATTTGGACGTGACTCCATATGAGCAGCAAACTGATGAAAGTTTTGATATAGATAAGAACTATGGTACAAATGGTACTATGAGGTTTGAGGATACATCAAGGAACCTTTTTAAGCCTTTAGACACATGGATGAAAAGCTATGTGAAGCATTATGCCATTCTGGATAATGATGAGATGAAACAAAAGCGAGCCTTATTGAAAGATAAGAATAACCGGAAGGTGTTGCTTGCTGCTTTGTCTGGTTTGGGAAAGACGCGCATGATTTATGAGGCTTTTAATGATGGTAAAGTGCATCTTAATCATTTTTATGCAGAGTTGGGTAGTGAAGATAGAAAACGAATTATAGATGATTTTACAGAACTTGTATCTAAGGTTAGTGGTGAGGATGCAGTAATTGTTGTAGATAATTGTAGTAATGAATTGTGCGATGATATTTTTAGGAGGACACCTCGCAATGTGAAATCTATCGTGATAACCAATGAGTATTATGATGTTACAAGTTCTCCGAATGTAGTTATCATTAAGATGGATTCTTTGACACTCAAGAATGAAGTCGCTTCTTATATTGAGCAAAATATTATTGGAGAAGAGAATCGACATCTTCGAGAGGAAGTGAAGAAAATAGCAGATGGATTCCCATCTATGGCTTGTGAGCTGATTGAAACCTATAAAAATGGCGATCAAGTTGAATTGTGTCAAGCAGATTTGCTAGTTTCAAAATTATTGATAGCATCAGGAAAGGGTGATGATGAACATATCGAAGCATTGAAGACTTTAAGCTTATTCCAACCTTTCCCTTTGCCTCATTTTAATCGAGCTGCTTATGAGTTCATCATAAAAAATGATATTCTATTGCAGTTGAAATCTGATAATCCTGCGAGAAGAAGAAGGGTTATCAATGAAACTAAAAATCGCTTTACTCCTACGTTGATTGAAGATACGGGAAGTATGCTTAACGTTCGTCCATTCCCACTTGCCGTATATTTGGCCAAAGATTGGTTTGTGGGATTGGACGAAGATTTGATTGGGCAATTGTTTGATGAATTCGAAGTATTAAAGAAGAATTCTGCAAGTGCTTATCATTTACTTGTTGATAGCTTGGCGAAACGTATAGAATATATGAAGAATCTTCCTTTGGCAGAAGATTTTATCGATAGGCTTACTGACTCGGAATATGGCCCTTTTGCCAGTGAGAAAGTTGTTTGTTCGCAAATGGGTTCTCGCATCTTTCTCGCAATGGCATCGGTGAACCCTGTGGCTGTAACAAATTGTCTATATTCTCTCTTCGTATATAAAAGCACACAATGGCTAAAAGATAACATAAGTGGAGACGTTAGGCGCAATTTAGTGTGGGCATTGGAGAAATTGTGCTTTGACAAGGACAGTTTCTTGAAAGCATCTCTGGTAATGGCACAACTGATGCTTGCCGAGAATGAATCTTATGGCAATAATGCTACAGGGCAATTTTTACAATTGTTTCATGTGGTCTTACCAGGAACAGAGGAAAATCTTGTAGAGCGTGTTAGTTTATTGTCGTTATTAATGGATAAGGGACAAGAGTATTTTTCTATCGTTATAAAGGCATTGGATAGCGCATTTGTCTCTCATGGATTTCATCGCTCCGGTAGTGCTGAGCAATTTGGAATAGAGAAAAAACAGGATTATATGCCTTCCCATCAAGAAGTCTGGAACTATTGGTATGCTTGTAGAGACATGGCTATTCGACTTGTTGACGAGAATGAGGAACTACAAGGAGATATTTACAAACTAGTTGTAAGGCATGCGTTCGTATGGATTTCTGATGGCTATTTCTATACGATTTTTAGACCGATAGTAGAGTCTTTGCAGAAGAGACAGGCTGATTTCACAGATTTATATAATCGTCTTCTAAGAGATAGACGTAATAGCATGCTCAGAAGATATTCACCTGAAAAGAAAAAAGAAATACAAGAGTTTTTGTTGAAATTAAGACCGCCTTATTTTTCTTCATTATTGAAGGAAGCTCAAAACAGCTTGTATAATGATTCTAGAAAAGATTCTACCAAGAGCTATTTCGAGAGGTCGGAAAAGGTGTTGATGCCACTTGCGATAACATTTATTGAAAAGAAAGTGTTCGCTAATGCGGAAGAACTGAAGCGATTGGCAGACGTAAATTTGTTTATAGAACACGCATTCTTCTTAGATGTAGCTAAGCTGATTGATGATGATGAACTTGGTGATTTTTGGAACATAACGCTTGAACTCATTCGAGATTATTCTGATGAGGGGAAAATGCCGTCTTTTTTAAGTAGTATGTGTTATGTGACTAGAGAACGCAAGGTTACTCTTTTGTTTAGAGAGCATCTTCTTAAAATAGGTTATACTAAATGGTATGTTGGACTCTCAGCGAAGTGTGAGAATGAGCATTTGGATGTTATCAGAAACCTTATTCATAAAGAGCAAGAAGGATGTCTTGAAAAGGAAATTATGGTTGACATATATTTGAATAATGTTTCTGTCAATAACCATCAAGAATTATTTGAGATTTTGCATTTCTTGTATGATTCCTATGAAAATATTTCTGTTAGGTTATTAGAGGCATTAATCAACTTCACATTTATGTGTGATGAAGAAGATTTGAAAAATAATGCTACTTTTATAGAGCAATTAATCCTAGAGTACCCTATCGATGATAGCAACCCTCATTTGAATTATGAATATACGAGATATACAACATCTGTATTAGAGAGAAATCATGATGTTGAATTTGCCAAGAAACTGAATAAAAAACTGATTGAAGGCTTTAATTCAGCTTATCTGCATTCAAACTTTGATGGTCTTTATAGTGTTTTGCTAGAAAAATATGCGGATGTTGTATGGGAAAAATTTGAGACAGCTTTTACTGATGACAAATATCTTGGTTTTATTCTTCAAGTAAAGAATGAGATTGGTTCTGGTGTAGGATTCGGTTCTGGTCCTTTATTTCAGTTAGGTAATGAAAGAATTAAAGATATGTGTCTTAATCATCCAAACGATGCTCCTGCAAGAATCGCTGAGATGATGCCAATTTATGATGGCAATATATGGGAATGTAATTCTTTTAGTGAGATAATGCTTTGGATCTTGGATAATTATGGCAATCATGATATGGTGCTGAGTGGAATTCATGCAAACATGCATACTTTTGGTTGGACAGGTTCTGTAATAGGCTTATTCCAGCACCACAAAATGTGTATGGAGCAGTTGCTGAATCATAAATTCACAGAGGTGAGGGAATGGGCTGCAAATTGTATCCAAGAATTTGATGAGGAAATAAAGCGGGAAACGCTGCATGAGGATTATGTTAGATTGCATTATCAATAAAATTTTGGCATTTATTAATTGTAAATGATGACAAGTATGGCAAACAACAATAATAACATACAGATTACTGATGAGTCTCAAATTGTTCTCTATCAGCCAAATGAAAGCATCTCTCTTCAAGTGAAGATTGATGCAAGCCATGATACTGTATGGCTTACTCAGCAGCAAATAGCTGACCTTTTCGGTACAAAACGACCAGCTATAACAAAGCATTTGAGAAATATCTTCAACAGTGGGGAACTTGACCAGAATTCAGTTAGTTCCATTTTGGAACATACTGCGGCTGATGGTAAAACGTATAAAACACAGTTTTACAATCTAGATGCTATTATTTCTGTTGGCTATCGTGTAAATAGCATCAATGCTACTGCTTTTCGTAGATGGGCAACTCGTGTCCTCAAGAATTACTTGTTAAAAGGTTATTCTGTAAATCAACAATTGTTGGCGATGCAGCGACAGTTTGAATCTCGATTGGAAGAGCATAGTCTGCGTATGACACGTATTGAAGATAAACAGGCAGCACAGCAGGAACAGCTTGATTTCTTTATTCGTACTTCAACCCCTCCTGCAGAAATGGTTTTCTTTGAGGGTGATTTCTATACTGCACGTGTGGCTTTGGAGAACTTGGTTCGTTCTGCATCCCATCGTGTTATAGTCATTGATGCATATGTGTCTGCACTTACTCTTGATATACTTAATGTTAGAAAATCAGGAGTGGAAGCAATTATCTATACTGTGGGTGTTGGGCAAGGGATGCAACGATTGATGAATGAGCATGACAGATTGTTCCCTGATGCTCATATTGATATCAGAAAATGGAGTAAGGAGTCCCATGATCGTTGGCTTGTCATTGATGATACGCTTTATCATTGTGGTCATTCGTTAAATGCAAATGGTGGACACAAAATCTCGGCTATAACAAGAATGGGTATATCGCCAGAAGATATTCTTTCTGTTGTTGGCTAAAAAGTATTTTTTCATTTGTATAACAATTAATCATATACGCTATAAGGTTGGCGGGGCATCAAAGCCCTCGCCATATTTTGCGGGATGGGACCGCCTGGGAATAGCGGTTTACAGTTAATAGTTTATTGTTTACAGTTGATTTTGTAGCAATTTGATGATAAGTTGCAGATTTCTTGTGATTTTCTTGGTGGTTTCGAGAAAAAAGCGTAATTTTGGCGGCAAAGTTGAACGTTTAATTGAAATAGAATGGAACAGACTGTATTTAACCCTGCTCAGATGAAGATTCTTCAAATGATGTCTTATATCAAGACTCCACAGGAATTAGACAATCTTGAAAATGTTCTCTCTCAATACTTTGCAAAGAAGGTTGCTGAGGGGATTGATGAGTTGTGCGATAATGGAAGTATAACTCTTGATACCATAGAGAGCTGGGGTAATGAACATTTACGTACTTCTGGCAAATGAGAAAGATAGTTCTTGATACTAATTGCTTATTGATGAGCCTTCCAAGGATAAGCCCTTATCGTAAGATTTCGTGGAGTTATTATTACGGAATCAAGGAAATAATCATCTTAATTAATATTTTAAGATGTCGTAACTATTGATTATAATAAGTAGCAGAAGGAACTCATCTCGGTCTTCTTCAAGTCTTTACGACCCTTTCGGTTCCCCTTGTAGGGGACAGAAAGGGTCGTAAAGACTTTTGTGGCTTGGTTGGGATGTGGAGCTTCCTTTGTCTAAAGATTTTGCAAATGAGCGCAATGAAAGTTTGCTTTCAAATTGCCGAGTGCAGCTAATCTTATCTAAAGGGAGACGGAGGGATTCGAAAAACATCTCCTTTTCGAAGTATTCCTTTGTTTCCATAATTCTGATTTTTAAGAATTCGAATGCAAAGGTAAATACTTAATGTGTTGAAAAGCAGTTTTATCATCCATCTAACTATTAATCTTTATTAATTATACATAGAGATATACCATATATATGAAATCATTAGTGTCCAATAAAAATTGGACACGTTAATTAATTAAATAGTCCCTTAAAAGGGGATATTCGAGTTCTTTGACATCGTTGAAAATAGTCTTATCAAATAGATCTCTCAGGTGGGTTTTGTCCGTCAATGAGATGCTTAGAATCTGCAAAACTTCATATGTCGAGCGTTTCAATTGCATATCATGGTGAACAATAGCCACGAGACAATAAGTGATAATGGCAACACATACTTGCGTACGTAGTTGTTGAACTGAGTTCTATTCAGAAATGCAGTAAGTTGAGCGAAAACATATTTGTCTTGAGACATAGTAGCCAATTCTTTTTGGCTGCAAAGTTACAAAATCAAGTCCGTTTCATTGCAAAATGCTGCATAAAAGACTATAATTCAACTATTTCAAAGATCGAATTGCCCTGTTTTATTGGACACTAGTGATATGAAATATATTATGTATCTTTGAACCAAAGTAGAACCATTTAAATAAATACACTTATGAGTACAGTTTCAGTAACACCTTCTAAAAGAAAGATCATTGACTTAAAAGATGATACTTTTAAGACTCTATCCATTATGGCTATTCAGAAGGGAACCAACCTCAAAAACTATATTGAGGATATACTCAATGGCATAGCCGAAGATTACGAAGACGCAAAGCTCTATGCTAAATTAAGAAAAGAGCAGCCAGAGGGTCTCATCCGTGCCAACAAAGAAGAACAAGAAGATTTTGAAAAGTGGTTAGGCGTATGAATGTCGAATTTCCAAAGCCTTTGTCAAAGCTTCCAAACGTCTTTCAGGCAAGATGCTCGATTCTTTAAGACGTACGATAGTAGAAGTTAAAGCAGCCAAAGGTATTCAAGATATCTCTGACTGCAAGAAACTTGTTGGGTATCGTAATATATATAGAATTCGTTTAGGTGACTATAGAGCACTATTTACTCTAGAAATTGAGTTTTCTGGCGATACTATATTCTTTCAATATCTTGCTCCACGAGGCGAAGCCTATGGTAAAAAGATGAAAACAGAACTTAAGCGAATAGACAAAGAATAATTATATTATTCAGTCTCCAATGTATCTAATTCAGGTATTCCAATTTACCTGTTGTTCAAATCTGGTTGCTTTTAAGTTTCAGGTTAACAAGAAGACTCAAAACCACATTTCTGTTTACCTTCAGGAATGTGGCTTTGAGTCTTTTTGTATTTTACTATTTGAGCAGCAGTACAGATATATGAATGTACATTTACTGATACATATATTACCTATTTTTAGGTATTGTGAACAATTTAATTTTGTCGTACCTTTGCACCCAAAAAGATAAGTTAAAAGATTAGTATGAAACATATCCTGTTGCTTATGATGCTTTTTGAGGTGAGTCTGATGGGAAAGGCGCAATCCATGTCTGGCAAAGTTGTGGACAAAGATTCTCATGAAGCGATTATCGGTGCTGTCGTGTATGTGGGTAGTTCTCAGAAAGTGGCAGCTATCACTGATATTAACGGGCGATTTTCCATAGATGCAGCCAATGCAGGTAAATCTCTTAAGATTACTTATATAGGATACAAAAACTATTTAGGTAAGTTAAACCAGGCTCTCTATGAAATGGAGCCGGAAATCAAGTCTGTGGGTGAAGTAGTGGTTACAGCTCAGGAGTCCAAGAGTCTGGCTTCTGCTTCTGTTATCGAGAAGCATGCCATGGAGCACCTGCAGCCTTCAAGTTTTACGGATATACTCGAACTGTTGCCTGGTGGACGTTCCAAAGATCCTGATTTGAGTAGCCCTAATACGATTCGTATTCGGGAAGCTGGAAGTCCTTCAGGATATACTACCACTTCCCTCGGAACGAGTTTTGTAGTAGATGGAGCTCCCATCAGTACCAATGCCAATATGCAATATGTGGCTGGGTCTTGGGATGCAGCAACAACATCCAGAGAAAATATGAATGCCGGAGTGGATATGCGTAGCATCTCTACCGATGATATCGAGAAAGTAGAGGTGGTACGTGGCATTCCATCGGTAGAATATGGCGATTTGACAAGTGGTCTGGTGAAAATAGAACGTAGGAGAGGTGGAAATGACTGGAATGCCCGTCTGAAAGCAGATATGGGAAGCAAACTCTTTTATCTTGCAAAAGGATTGGAATGGACTCCCCAACAGATGACCCTCAATCTCAGTGTTGATTACCTCGATGCGAAGGCGGATCCAAGAAACCGGCTTGAAAATTACAGGAGATTGACGTTTTCTGCCCGGTTCGGAAAAACTTGGTTAACAGATCTTTACCGCTGGAAGATTTCGTCCAATCTCGATTATACCGGTTCTTTTGATAACGATAAAGTTGATCCGGATCTCAATAATCAGGCAGAAGATTCTTATAAATCGCAATATAATAAATATGCATTTAATTCGCATGTAAGTCTGTCTCCCAAGAAACGCATTTGGTTTAAGTCGCTGGATCTGACTTTGTCAGCCTCTTATGAGTATGACCTTATCAAGCGAACCAAACTGGTACAGCTGACCCGCCAGACAGTGGCAGCTACAGCAACTACACAAGGGGTTCATGATGGTGTTATCCTTCCCTATAAATATGTGGCTTATCATGATGTAGAAGGAAAGCCGCTCAATCTTTATGCTAAGGTCAATGGTAAATTCCAGGTTCCTTCTCTTGTGGTTTCCAATACCTTGCTGTTAGGCACCGATTGGAATTACGACAAAAACAAAGGACGGGGGCAGATTTATGATGTAACCCGCCCTCTTTATGCAGGTTCCATGTCATGCCGTCCCCGAAATCTTTCTTCAATACCTTCCAACCAACAGTGGGGAATTTATGCTGAGGAACAGTTGACATTGCCTTTTGCTGGTCATTCTCTTGAACTGGTAGCCGGTATAAGAGGTACGCAGATGTTGAATCTGCCCAATAATTATGAGATGCATGGTAAGTTTTTCTGGGATCCCCGTATCAATCTCGGCTTGACTTTTCCGAAATTCAATATTGGCAAGCTACCATCCTTTATCCGAATAGCAGGTGGAATAGGTGAACATACCAAAATGCCTACTTTGGAACAGCTTTACCCTGATCCTGTATATCTGGACTTAACCCAGCTGAATTATTACCATACGAATCCAGCGTATCGCCGTATCAACCTGATGACGTATGTGATAGATGCAACCAATCAGAATCTGAAGCCAGCACGTAATTTCAAATGGGAGGTGAGTACTGACATCAATATAGGAGGCAATCGATTGTCTGTCACACTTTTTAGGGAGAATATGACTTCAGGCTTCCGTTTGCAGACGGCTTATGCTCCCTATATATATAGGTGGTATGATGCATCGGGAATTGATGCCGATGCACTGTCGGCTCCACCTTCTTTGGAAGGATTACCCTTTGAGAAACGTAAGGAACTGAGGGGCTACAGTTATTACACCAATGGCAGTCAGACTCTCAAACGGGGAGTGGAATACACCTTTGCTACCCGAAGAATAGAAAAACTGTTCACCAGACTCACCATCAACGGAGCATGGTTCCGCACGGTTTATCGTAATTCTGTGGTAGAGACTTATCGCCCAAGTGCTGTTATCGGCAGTAAGCAGATACAGTATGTGGGGTATTATGAACATGATGGAGGCAATATGAATGAAATGCTCAATACCAATTTCACGTTAGATACGGATGTCCCCAAGTTGAAGTTGGGCTTCTCTATATCCGCCCAATGCCTGTGGTATACGCTGAAACAGAGTAAAGAGGTGAGTAATTATCCTACCAGCTATATGGATAATGACGGTGTGATGCATGAGTGGAAAGCAGGTGATGAAAATGATGCTTATCTCAGGTATCTGATCAGGGATTATAACGACAGCTATTATCTCAAATACAGAGTACCTTTTGCCATGAATGTCAATTTCAAGGTAACAAAGAAACTCTTTGATGAGAAACTGAATGTAGCTCTGTTCTGCAACAAACTGTTGGATTATACTCCCGAATATGAAAACAATGGAGTAACGATCCGCCGTCATGTAACTCCCTATTTTGGATTAGAAATGAATGTAAAGATATGAAGAGATTGTTGATTATATGTATGATGACCTGTGGTTTTATCATTTCCTCCTGTCATCAGGATGAAGATTCCCTGTTTGCCGAAGCTTCCATCGTGTTGCAGGGAGAAACGGATATCGTGCTCGACAGGGTCCAGGGTACGGTAAGTCTTACCAATCTGAATACCACACAGGTTTTCACCGTATCATCATTTGAAGGGAATATAGCCAGAGCCAGTATTCTTCGGGGTTCTTATGCTATCCTGGTAGAGGGTACTGCCCAATATCATGACGCTTCAGGTAAAACCTACATCAGGATGTTCAGGGCAAGTACCGATTATGTGGGATTGGAAAAGGAAGGACATAATGAAGCGATGTTGAACATAATTTGGATGTAAATCATGAAGAAGAGATATTTCATATTATTTCTGTGCTGTGTGTCTTGGTTTACTGGAAGGTCTGCAGTAACAGATTCTGCCAGGATAGAGCATCATGCTATGTGGAAAAACTGGCAGAAGGAGACAGCATGGCAAAATCCCGCCATTTATGGGCTTAGCCTCACGCTGCCTTATTCTGAAGTGTATGTCCAGATGGATTACCTGCATCAATCTGCTCCCTTTGTACTGCAGAAGGGAACAGGGCATTTCCTCTCTGAGGCCAAGGCTGAGACCTTTCTTCGCTTGAGCAACCACTCTTCTGCTTGGGGAGCAGCATCTTACATGACGGGAAAGCAATATCAGGTCAGCTGGAATTCTTCTTCTGATTATGATTTGCTGAATCCTTATATTCTTGCGGATACTCTAGGAGGTGACACACATCGTGAACGGTATGGTTTTCAGGGCGGATATGCTGTTAGCAAGGGGAAATTCCAACTCGGTATTGAAGCGATTTTCAGAGCAGAACATGAATATCGGGATGTGGACCCGAGAATGCGAGGTCTTGTCACAGATCTGACTCTACGCCTTGGTACTGCCTATGATTTCGGTAAATACCAGTGGGCTGCCGGTCTAGAAGGGAATGTATACAAGCAGACCAATGATGTGGATTTCTATCGGGAACTGGGTGTTATACCTGAGTTTCAAATGACAGGATTGGGAACAGAATACAGTCGTTTCTCCGGAGATAAACGCACCTTATATTATAAAGGTGGAGGATATGGAATAAATCTGGATGCCAATCCGTTGAACGAAACTGGTTTTTATGGTCATGCCAAGCTTTGGAGACGGCAATATAAACGTATGCTTGCCGATTTGAATTCCGTACCCTTAACCCAGTTGTTTTATCATTCTGCAGAAGTCTCCTTGGGATGGAAGCACATGGGAGGGACCCGTCAGGTAGCCTTAGATGGAAACCTTGTTTTTGTCAGACGTAGTGGTGATGAAAACATCATTGGCAAGTCCTCTGCCCAATATTATCCTATTATCGGTAAACTTACTATGTATAAGAATTATCTTATAGATACCTATCTCAGAGGGCTTTACGGATGGGGGAGTGGCTCTGGTACATGGTGCTTGAATGGAAAGATCGGATATTGGAGCAATCGTGAGCGATATGTCTATCCTGAACGCAAAATGGAGGCAGCTAAAATCTATGGAAGATTAGGTGGACAGTGGATGCGCAGTCTCTCCCGAACTGTTGCCCTTACCGTGGACATGGCGGCAGCCTATTATGGCAATGTCAGTTCTGATATCATCATGCCTTATGCCAATATGAAAGCTTCGTTCCAGGACATGATCAATCATCAGTACCAGTTTGAAAAAGCAGGCTATGGAATGCTCTCAGCTAAGATACGTAGTGATTATCGGCTGTCAGGCCCACAGATCGGCTTGTTTGCCGAATTAGGTGGAGATTGGATAACTTGTTCTGAAAACGAACACCAGCACCATCTGCATTTGGCTCTCGGTATCACATTCTAAAGAAAAATATAGTATTAATGTAACTAAAAGTAGAAAAATGAAAAAGTTAATTTTAAAGAGTATGATGTTGCTTTCGGTGTTGGCATTGACTTTCACCTCTTGTAGCGACAATGATGACAAAGTAGTTACCACTCCTGTGTCATTGAGTATTGAAATGCCATTGGGACTGGAGAATATAGTTCTCTCCAATGCCAAAGCGGTTTTTACCAATGTAACTACCAATGAAACGTTTATCCAGGAACAGTTCCAGGAAAAAAATGGTAGCTTTATGGCATCTGTTGCTGATGTGCCTGAAGGAACATACAATGTTGCCATCAGCGGTGACCTGAGTTTTACCAAGGATGGTATTGCCGGTAGCAGTAAAATCAATCAGAAGAGCGAGAATGTGAGTGTAAAATCCGGCAATGCCCAAGTCAAGTTGGCTGTGAACACATTCAATGCTAAGGGAGGTTTCGTTATCTCAGAGATTTTCTTCACGGGTACGCTTACTCCTGAAGGAAAGCAGTATTCTGATGACCAGTATTTCATTCTTTCCAATAATTCTGATGTTACGCTCTATGCAGACAGTATAGCGGTTTTGGAATCTAAGTTCCTCACAATATCAAAATATGATTATAATCCGGATATCATGAACGAAGCAATGACGGTAGATGCTATCTATATGATTCCAGGAAAGGGTACGGAAGTTGCAGTAGAACCGGGTAAATCTCTTGTCCTGGCTTTGAATGCCAAGAATCATACTGAAGCAAACTCAGCTTCATTTGATTTAAGTAAAGCTGATTACGAATTCTATGATGAGAGTTCAAATCCACGCTTCACAGACGATGACAATGCCAGTGTTCCTAATCTGGATAAATGGTATTGCAGTTCACTTACCTATTTCTCTTTGCATAACCGTGGTTTCAAGACTTATGCCATTGCCCGTATGCATGGCGATAAGGAGAAGTATCTCGAAGAGAATACTTACGATGCCAGCTATGTGATGGAAGTGAAGGGTAATGCTTATCATATGACAGCAAAGAACTGTATCAAGGTTCCTAATTCCTGGATACTGGATGCGGTTAATCTTTCTATTGCATCTATGTGGCAATGGAATCTGGTATCTGCAAACCTTGATGCAGGATGGGCTCATTGTGGTCAGGTAGACAAAGATGAAAACCGCTACGGCAAGTCAGTAATCCGTAAGAAGGATGCTGATGGCAAATGGGTTGATACCAATAATTCTACCAATGATTTCGAATCAGATGCAACTGCCTCTTTCCTGAAGAAATAGGCATTCTTGTATAATTTTAAAAAAGAAAAATTTATGAAGAATCAGTTTTTTGGATTATTCCTTCTCTCTTTGTTTCCAGCTTCATTGTTTGCTCAGATTGTGGAGCAGGACACTTCCGTGCGACAGGGAAAGTTGAAGAATGGACTGACTTACTATATACGACATAATAATAAAGAGGCAGGCCTTGCCGATTTCTATATTGCCCAGCGCGTAGGTTCCATCCTTGAGGAACCCCGTCAGCGTGGACTGGCTCATTTTCTGGAGCACATGGCTTTTAATGGTACCAAGCATTTCCCTGGCAAGGGGAAGAAGTTGGGAATCGTGCCTTGGTGTGAAACCATCGGTGTTAAGTTTGGGGCCAACCTGAATGCCTATACATCTGTAGATCAGACAGTCTATCACATCGGGTCTGCCCCTGTCAAGCGTGAGGGAATTATCGATTCATGCCTTCTGGTACTCAACGACTGGAGCCAGTATATCAATCTCGAACCTAAGGAGATAGACAAGGAACGTGGTGTTATTCATGAAGAGTGGAGAAACCGGCGTACCGGTATGGCCATGCAGCGCATGATGGAGAATGTGATGCCAAAAATCTACAAGGGAAGCAAATATGAAGATTGTATGCCTATCGGCAGTATGGATGTTGTTGATAACTTTCCTTACAGAGATTTGCGCGACTATTATCAGAAGTGGTACAGACCTGATCTTCAGGCCATCGTGGTTGTGGGCGACTTCGATGTAGATATGATGGAGAAGAAAATCCAGAAACTTTTCGGTAAGATCAAAGCCCATAAGAATCCTGCAGAGCGTGTCTATTATCCCGTAAACAACAACGACAAGATGATAGTTGCCATTGAGAAGGACAAGGAGCAGCCTATTATCATCGGCCATCTCTACATGAAAACCGATGCCACTCCTGACAGCGAAAAGAGCCAGGTAAAGTATCAGCGTGATGACTATGTAAGCGGACTCATCACTTACATGCTCAATGGCCGTCTCTCAGAAAAGAAACAGGTGGCAAATCCTCCATTCATGAGTGCTACCGTAAGGAATGGTGCTTTTTTTGTTTCCCGTACCAAGGATGCCTTCAGCATGAGCATCAGCTGCAAGCAGGATCACGTACTCGGTGGTATCTACGAGGCTGTGGGTGAAATAGAGCGTGCCCGCCAGCATGGTTTTACAGAGAGTGAACTGGAACGTGCCAAGAAACTCTATCTCAATGCAGCAGAACGAAAACTGAAGATGGAGAAGGATTATCGCAACGCCCATTACGTAAGCCAGTGTGTGGATCATTTCCTTGAAGGAGAGCCTATCCTTACTCCAGCCTATAATCTGCAACTGGTAAAGCAGTTTGATGCTGAAGTAACCCTGGCTGAGGTTAATCAGTCTGTAGGTAACATCATTACGGATAAAAACCAGGTATTTGTGATGTATGGCCCTGATAAGGAAGGATTTGTTATTCCTTCAGAATCAGAAATAGAAGCTACGGTACTTGCTGCCCAGAAAAAGCAATATGAACCGTATCAGGAGGAAAAGATTCCTTCTACGTTGATGTCTGCCTTGCCAAAACCGGGCAAGATTGTGTCTGAAAAACCATATGGCAAGTTTGGCATGACAGAGATTACGCTTAGTAATGGTATGAAGGTTTACGTAAAACCTACCGACTATCAGGCAGACCAGGTAATGATGAGCATGCGCGCTGAAGGTGGAACCTCACTTTACGGAAATGGGGATATTCCTAATTTCTCTCTCTTGACAAGTGCCATCACAGAAGCGGGTGTAGGCGACTTTTCAGCTACTGCTTTGCGTAAGGCTTTGGCAGGGAAGTCAATCAGGCTGACTCCATCCATCAGTAGTGAAGGCCAGCGTATAGCAGGCTCATCTTCTGTAAAGGATATGGAAACCATGCTCCAGCTGGCACACCTTTATTTCATGGCACCCCGTAAAGACAGTGTGGCATTTGAGGGTTTGAAGAATCGAACGCTGTCATTTCTGAAAAACCGTAATGCAAGTTCCAAGGTGGTTTACAATGACTCCCTTTCTGCCGTTCTCTATGACCATAACCTGCGTATGGCTCCTGTCACCGGTGAGGTTCTTGCCAAGGCTGATTACGGGCGCATTATGGAAATCTATCGTGAACGCTTCAGCGATGCTAGCAATTTCAAAACCGTTTTCATCGGAAAGATAGACATGGCAGAACTTCGTCCTTTACTCTGTCAGTATCTGGCTACCTTGCCTTCGACCTATAAGAAGGAGGAGACAGACAAGAAAAACGTTCCGCAGATTGTTATGAAGAACGAAAAGGTAAAGTTTGTTCATCAGCAGGAAACACCGCTTGCCAACGTGAGCGTGTTCTATACGGGCAACGTACCGTTCTCACCAAAGAACGATCTGGTGCTGGATGTCCTGACCCGCGTGTTGCAGATAGCCTATACAGATTCTGTAAGAGAGGAGAAGGGAGGTACCTATGGAGTAGGAGTCAGTTTCAATCTTGAGAAGGAAGCCCTTCCTAATGCTTTGCTTCGCATTACCTACAAGAGTGATCCGAAACGTTATGAAGAACTGAATCCTATTATCTACCAGCAACTTCAGAACATCGCTGATAAGGGACCTTTAGCCAGCAGTATGGATAAGGTGAAGAAATATCTGAAAAAACAATACCAGCAGATGATTATCACCAACGACTACTGGAGTTATGTTATCTGGCATGAGTTGGATGATGGTGCCGATTTTGATAAAGATTACTATAAGATGGTGGATTCTCTTACTTCTGAAGAGGTGCAGCAGATGGCACAGACTCTGCTCAAACAGAATCATCGGATAGAGGTAACAATGCTGTCTGAGTAATAATCAGAATTATTTCATTAAAAATAAAACCCGGCAAGAGAATAGCTGCAAGCTATCTCATGCCGGGATTTTTCATTTTACGATAGAAGTTTGAGCGAACTTTAGCAAAGTTCCCATTGGACATACAAAACGACAGTAGGGACGTGTGATTATAAAGGATATTGCGATGAAAAGAAGCGCAATCACAATCACTATCCATGAGGCAGAATGGAAGATAAATGCCGAGAATGGTTCAAAATCGGTCCATTCGCTCCAAACTCCTCCCCATATACATATCATCAATAATGCCCATATCATCTTGCGAAGCTTATCAAGCCGTTTTATAGTAACGGGTCTCATTTTTAACTTGTATTTCACGCATCTGCCAGCTATCTGTTGCAGGGAGCCATACGGACATACATGGGTACAGTAATGCGACTTCTTTCCAAAAAGCGGATAGATAAAGGCTGTTACCAGCATGACTATCGCTATGATGCTGACCGATATTTCCATGCCATGGGCTGCAAAGCCCAGCAGGAAGGTATAAGAAAGGCAGGTACCACACCAGAAGCCCAGCACAATGACATTCAGTATCAGTTGACAGAAATGGTATCTTCTGTTCTTGATAAACAATGGCAGAATGGCTGCCATCAGGACAACAGCTATCCCTATGATGTTTCTGAGAGAGAACAGGGAAGAGCTGTTGTTTTCGGAAGGACTTAAACTGCTGCTACCATTTTCTGATTCTTCAGTCGCTAAATGCGCTTTAGCATACAGAAGTCCCTGATGCATGTTTCCGATGATAGCTTTGGATGAGAAAGTAGCACCTGTGACAGCATCCACCTTCATATCCATAGCTTTGTCTATCGTTTTACCTTTCCATTTTTCAAGCAGGGTAGAGGCATTGGAGAAGAATTCCTTTGTCTCATCATTCTTTAATGCAATGATGTTTTCTACAACGCCATTCCTGATTACTATTTTGAGTGGAACCTTTCCTCCATATCCCATGATGTTGGATGCTAGAACAGAAGTATTAATCTCTGCTCTTCCGTTTCCAAGCATGCGTAGCGTGTCGTTGCTTGCAGTTTCAGCCTTCTGTTCAGATTTGAGAGAGTACCCAAACAGTTCTTGATGTTTTGTGATGGCAAGTGATGAAACAACAACCAGACAAATGAAAATACTTACAACCTGTTTTATCCGGAAAAATGATTTCATATTACACTTAATCCTTTCTTTCCTGTTTTCTCTTATTTATGTATCAGGTAATAAGCAATACCGCGTTTTACGTTTTCTTTCACAGCTTTGCTTGAGAAAGTGGCTCCAGTAACGCCATCTACTTGGACTGAAGCGGCCTTGCTGACTTTCATGCCGTTCCATTTATTGAGCAACCCCTGTTTTACCTTATTGAAGAATTTAGGCGTTTCCTGGTTGGCAAGCGGTTTGATATCTATAATCTTTCCTTTCTTGATGTGGATGGAGAGAGGGGTGTTGCCACGAAATCCCCTTACATCTTTACCCAAAGTAGTGGTGTTGATAATGTAACTGCCATCTGCTTCTTTCGTCATAATCTCTGAATGAGAACTTTTGGTTGTTGCAGTCATGCTACCAATCAATCCTGTGCTCAGTAAGGCTGCTAAAATGAATATTCTTTTCTTCATAATTGTATTGATATTTCTATAATAGAATGCAAAATTACACAATTATTCTGTAATATACAAGACCCTATAGAAAAATCATCATTTTTAGGTATAGCCCTTCCAATGATGAGAATGAACCTTCCATTGCTATGGTAGGCAGAATCTGTCTTCCCAAATCTCATCCAAATATCAAAAAAGCTAGAAAATACTTCTCGGTATTATAGCTGTAGTAGGAGATAACGATGGCATGGTTGTTACGCATGGCCTTGATGATGTCTTCCTGAAAGTTTCTGCCAGAAGGCATATCTTTCAAAAGGACTCGTTCCTTGAGCTTGCGGCTGTTGCTAACCATAGCATTGAGAGAGAAGGCATTGAGCATCCAACTTCGGGTACTTCCTTCCTCGAAGCAGTCGCCATACTCTATGTAATAACGATAGCCGCTGCCACAGCGGACAAAATGGCTCTGTTTTATATTAGAAAAGCGGACAAAAATATAATTAAACGTATGATAGACAGATACTTAGACGATTTCTTAAAAAACATGGTGATTAAAAAAACGATAAGTCCAGAGCGATACAGCAATGAGGAACCAAATATAACTTTTTTCAAAACTGATAGGTGTAACTACTAGTAATATAGTAGAGACGCTGTCTTGGTGATATACGAATCGTTGCTGCAACGAAAAAAATCCGTGAGATCTGTGGGACATTAGAACAAGAATCAAAAACTCCTCCAAAAATTTGATAGTTTCACAGAAAACTCTTATATTTGCAGTCAAAAAGGAGATACAATAATGAAGACAATAGAACAGATTTTGAAAATAAAGGCAGTAGTGCTTTATATACTGAAAGCATTCCCAGAAGGAGTTGATTATATTCATCTCTTTAAGGTAATGTATTTTGCGCAGCAAGATCAGTTGAAAGAGTATGGATTGCCAATCATGTACGATACCTTTGTTGCAAGAAAGCATGGTCCTGTACCTGCTTTAACCTATAAGGTGTTGCGTGGTATTGGAGGCAAGGCAGACCTTTCTTCGCCAGAATTAAAGGATTTTGCAGATTCATTGAATATAGCTATCTCTCAGGATGGTCATCAACTTGTTCTAGCTTCCAAGAATGCGGAATGCGATATGGATGAACTGTCTGTAGCTGATGTGAAGATGTTGGATAAATGGATTGAAAAGTGCAAGGATGTAGAATCCTTTGACCTATCCGATAAGTCACATGAAGACAGAGCTTGGAAACGTGCAAAACGTCAGGCTGACAAGACAGGTGAGGACTCCAAGATAACCATGTATGATATGGCAGCTGCGGCAGGAGCAAGCAAAGACATGCTATGTGTAATTCGCGGCCGTCAATCAGTTCAAAAAGCATTGTCATGGATTTAAGGGAGTTGCAGAAAACCTATCTTGATAATCTTCGTAAGGTTACAGAAGATAAATTAGAAATAGGTTCGTTGGTACGAACAGTCATTTCAATAGAAGAAGGCTTGGTCTTCAAGGATGGAAGAAAGCAGAAACCAAAAAAGTTAGTAATTATCGGAGTAGATAAAGTGAAAAAAGTATGTTATGGTTCTGTATTGGTTAATACAAAAATGATGGTCTCAACCAGCAATCCGTCCCATGCATTCCCAATCATCAAGCTATACAAGGCGCCTCTAATCAGCAAGCTGTAATAAGGCGGTCCCAATTCCATCAAAGCTGCGCAATGTTTCTTCTGATCCACAGTTTGAAGAATGGGTCGTTGAAAGATACGGTATCTCCATCCACAGTTCTACCGAATTCAAATGGATTTTCTATCATAATCGTTTTCTTTTCGTTATTATTGAATGTAAAGATAGTAATAATCTTCTTAGTAAAAAACATCTTAGTAAGAACTTTATTACTAATTAACATTTTAGTTGTGATATTGGTTAATTATCTTTCCATATATTGCTTTTTACTGAAAATTTATTGAAAATTAGCGAGATAGCAAAATATGTCACATTTTTATGAGGGACTTTTTGAAAGATGAACACACTTTTATGAGGGACTTTTGGGGCTACATATACACTTTTATGAGGGACTTTCTGTTATGCAACTGATGGTGTTTGATTGCCTTTCATGGCCATTGACGACTATTCTGCTGCCGTGTTGACTGAGGAGCAAAGAGAGCAGCTTCTTGCCCTCTCAGATGACTTGCCCGGCTTGCTTGAAAGGTTGGATGCCAGGAAACATGTTCGAGACAAGGAAAATAACTTGACAGAGGTGTTGTCGGAGTATTTCCTTAAATCATATCTATCATCAATATTATAATTGCAATCAAATGATTAAGACATTAAGCGACTACAATCTTTTAGAGAGCGAGGAATGGAAGGATTCCATCAATACGCTCTTCCTGGAGTTGCGTAGCAAGCTCCCGGAATTCTTTAAGGAGGTTCCTCTACCTACGATTCCTCATGAGGATTACATGGAAGTTGTCATACCTACTTCCAAACAGGTTATGATGGAGGATTTGGTAGAGTGGTTGGAGAAGAAACTTGGGCTTCAAGCCTAAGGCTGCCAGCTCTGAGAAGTGGCGCAACTTCTATTGTTTCCTGTCTGCCCGAATGCCTTGGCTGAAAAGGAAGGCGCTTGCCGTAAAGGCATGGATCTCCTATGTATATCACAAGATGTATAGAAGTGGCAACGGAAGAAAATTCCTTACATTGGTTCTTGTCATTTGTATGCTGGTGTTTCAGGTGGTGGACTTTCATGCTGCCAAGGAAGCCTGTTCGTTTCAGGTGGAATGAACTGCCAAAGGGAAGGCTTTGAGTCTTACACCTTATGATATAGGATTGCCTGGCATTGATGGTGAGGTTGAACTGGGTCCCAAGGCGTTCATGGAGAACATCCTTTATCCGTTTCAGACCTCTCTCTGGGTTTACATGGTGGCTTTGATGATGACGTTGCTGCTGTTTTCCTATAGGCTTGCCGACCTTAATCCTACTCATGGCCGGTATGGTTTATCCGTTCAAGCAGCTTCCACCTGTTCCCGGGATGAAAAGCAGGTGGCGCAGCTGGTGAAGGCATGGGGATGGAGTCGCCCGGTGGTGCTGGCCTTTGTTGACCTGCTTCAAAAGTATGAGATTCTGGAGGTGTGCAACATGGTAACCAGTAAGGTGGTGCATTTGAAGCCCAGCATCTTCAGCTCCGGGCTTTCTCCAACTCCTGGTGGATAGCCTCTCTTCAGCCCTCTTTCCTGGAAGATGGGCACGATGGTTCAATCTAGTTTTCAGCTTCGGTCAGGTGGCCTGCCATATCAGGAAAACTGCTTCTATCGAAGGCTCGTTTTCCAGGGGCGCTTGCGCCGGAAACCGTACTTTTTTACATCAGGGGGGAGCCTAATCCCCGGTTTCATGGCTAACGCTTTGAAACACGGAGGCTTACCTGCCAATTTCTTGGCGACTTCGTGCGGCAAGCCGAGGTAAGCGATTAGGCTTAGGGAAAGTCCCTAAGAACCCTTTAGTCCCTGCTGACAAACAATGGAAGTTATGGCAAAACAAGTACTCGACATTAGAGCCGGAAAAGGCATGACAACCTCTCAGAGCAATGAGTTTCTGCGCAATGCTAATGGTGGCGAAAGGTTGAAGCGTTGGAGCGGCAACTATGATTCTACTCGCGAGCACCTGAATTTTGAGATTAAGAAAGGTGGGGTGATTTGTGAGGTGGACAAGAAAACATCTGTCCCCAAAAGAATCAAGATTCTAGAGCGTGGTGATAGATTTTCTGAAACAGGAGCCCGGCATCGTTCCACGGAGGAATACCACGCAGAGCTTCGTGAAAAATTAATGAGTGAGAATGAGCAGCTATCTCAAGCCATCGAGGGGCAGCAGACTGTCATCAGGGAGCAGCGCGCTACTTTGAGTGGCTTGGAGAAAGACATCAAACATGCCACTGCCAGGTTCAAGGCCCTTCAGACCATGATTGCCAATTTGGAGTTTAAGAAGAATCGGTTGTTGGAGGAGGTTGAGCAACTCAAGCGAGACCGTGATTCCGGAAGAATTAGTGCCGAAGAGGCAAAGATCAGGTTTGATAGGATTCAGAAGGAAGTGCCTCTGCTCAGCAAGGCCACCGTTAAGGAAATGCAGCAAATGGGGTATATGATGATGGCCACCGATGCCAAGCACCGGGTAGCCAAATATCATGAGTTCCTTTCTTCGCTTCCTTTTGAACAGAGGCAAGTGGCAAGGCAGACAGGAGACATTCTCTTTGATGGTTCCATAGCAGAGACCATCATGGATAATGCCGTTCAGGTGACTTCCATTGCCGATGAACTATCTAAGCTTTACCCACCAGAAGTAAGATAGGAAGTAGGCTAGATGATGAAAGTCTTTTATCGTCAAGCCTGTCTTCTTTGCTTTATATTCATATTATCATTGGTTTACATGTAATGAGGTAAACGGTTTCGTAGTTCTGATAATTTTACAATTCTTGCTTTTCTATCCTTTTTAATATCTAAGGCATGTTTGAGGTTTAGTAGTCAGTAAAGTGTAAATCAATGTTTAGCATACCTGCTTTATCCATGCAAAACTCCCCACATAGCTTGTTTGAATAGCTATGTGGGGAGTCCTTTTGCCCATTGCTTGTGCTATGCAGCTAGATCCTTAGGTGAGATGCCTATGTTTGCTTCCATTCGCTCTTTGATGGACTTGAGTCCTTCATACTCGAAATAGAAGATTCCTTCTTGTGTATCAATACGGAATCCGTGGCTTGTCTCTTTTAAGTCGAATGCGTAGGTTTTATCCTTGGTGATAACGTTGAAGATTGCACATCCAAAGACTGGTGTAACAATTAATATAGCGCGATCAGGATGGGAGATTGTACATCCATTACTTATTTTTTTGAGGCGAATATCACCAAGTATAATAGCGTTCTTTTCCATATGAATTTATTGTTTGATTGATATTGAATATTAATACTATGCTTTAATTTAAGAGAAGTGCTTTTAGTATCTTTCTCTTTTCTGCTTGCAAAGGTATTGCAAAATAGTGAATTGTATTTCACTTACTCTAATTTTGTATTTTGTGGGTGTAAGTGATTTAAAAAGGTTCCATTAGAAATGTGGATGTCTAGTGGAACCTGATGAGAGGATATCATACCATACTCAATGTCTCTGCGATCTTCATTGCAGGTATGGGAGAATCTCCAGTGGAGAACTAATTGCTTGGTCGTATGCGGTGCCAAGCAGCATACTTTTTTCCTTAGTTCCCCAAAGGCATGCAATGGCTTTTATGCCTGCTCTTTTAGCTGCAATCATGTCTATTGCCCTATCTCCAAAGCTCAGAACATCTTCCGCTTTCTCATTCATCAGCTCCAATGCCTTTAGCATAGGGGCTGGATGAGGTTTGATGGGATGGGCGTCATGGTAGCCAACGATGAATCTTGCTGGAATCTGGTAGTGGCTAACGATTCTTTCCACGTAGGGACGGGGTGAGCTGCTGACTATTGCCATCTTGATTCCTTGTGCTTTTATGTTGTCTAGGACTTCTTGGATTCCTGCATACATGGAGGTATATGGGATTAGCCCATATGCCTCGTGCCAGTTTCTCATCTTTCTGGCATTTTCCAGTATTGTGGTATCTACAAGGGTCAAGTCCAGATCAAAAATCACTCCTTTTATCATATGCTAGAATAATGAATCCTTGATTTTGGGTTTGTTGATCTTCTCTACTGATTCTCTGATGACGGCAAGGGCATCTTCGAATGAACCTGATGTCAGGGCGTGTGCTTTTCCTTCTTCCAGGAACTTCTTGTTGCCTTCTGCTTTTCCGCCTACCTGTCCATCCATGTTCTTGTATTTGATCATGAAGAGGGGCTTTCGGGCTTTGAGGGTGGCATTTACTGCATGCATGGTTCCTCCTCTAAGACTAGTGCAGATGCATCTTTTAACTGGTTCTGTTTAACTAATAGCATAGCTTTAACTAAAGAAGCCTGATCTTTTTGAAC
>OIYF01000063.1_pt1 | contig 53565 bp, 45 predicted proteins | sample 1587971 | NCBI WGS metagenome assembly OIYF01 (sample SAMN03283248) | human gut metagenome | biome: human-associated habitat; material: feces | host: Homo sapiens | place: Peru | collected 2012 | reverse complement strand
TACCTTTATGGAATTGAAATTTGCAGCTTCGAAACGTGCAAGGAGATATTGCAAGTTCAATCGTACCTTTATGGAATTGAAATACAGAGGGACAGGTGATATTCGTAAAGCAATGGTGGGTTCAATCGTACCTTTATGGAATTGAAATTTCAGAGCCTACTGACAGAACAACAGCAAGAATAGTTCAATCGTACCTTTATGGAATTGAAATTGAGCCAAACCGCCCTGTATTCGGGTTGTATATGGTTCAATCGTACCTTTATGGAATTGAAATTTGCAATTTAAACAAGAGCAAGTTGCAGATGAACAGTTTCAATCGTACCTTTATGGAATTGAAATAAGGCACGGGTTCGCCCTTGCTGTTCATTATCGTGTGTTTCAATCGTACCTTTATGGAATTGAAATTTGCTTGCAAGTTGGCTTTGTCTTGGTCTGAAACCTGTTTCAATCGTACCTTTATGGAATTGAAATTCTTTACGAACATCTTTAAACTCACGAACTACATCGGTTTCAATCGTACCTTTATGGAATTGAAATTATTATATATTAAGCGCGGCGGTGGTGCCTGGTGTCGTTTCAATCGTACCTTTATGGAATTGAAATTCAATTGGAGCGCTTTAATTTAGAAAAGAATGAAGTTTCAATCGTACCTTTATGGAATTGAAATTAATTTACGGCACAATTCAACAAAAGACTTATAATTGTTTCAATCGTACCTTTATGGAATTGAAATGTCACCAGCTCACCCGTCCTGGGGTCTATCCACTGGTTTCAATCGTACCTTTATGGAATTGAAATAGAAGTATACAACCTTTAGTATCCTTAAAAGTATTGTTTCAATCGTACCTTTATGGAATTGAAATACATTATCATAACCTTTTTCAAATCTATCGGTTTGTTTCAATCGTACCTTTATGGAATTGAAATATCTTTCTAAAGATTCATACGATAACTTATCTAAGGTTTCAATCGTACCTTTATGGAATTGAAATGCAACACGAACAGAGTTAGGGCAGTGTCAGCACTGTTTCAATCGTACCTTTATGGAATTGAAATAACGCAACCTTTAAACGATACAAAACGTTTATAACGTGTTTCAATCGTACCTTTATGGAATTGAAATAGGCGTTTTAAAATGCGCATAACATCCACCGTATCTATTATTAGTTGATTATCAGTATTATACGCTCTAAATGGTAGAAAAGTGACTGTGTGGATTCTGTTTAGATACGAAAAGGTAATAATTTAACGTATTTAACTTTCGATTACATCAGGAATCACGAAATAAAGGTTGGGAGGGGCGCTTTTAACCGACCCCATAATGTGGTGAATGGAAGTTATAGGACGAAATTCATAAAGGGGTACGGTTGAAACGACTTCCTTGAACGTGGGGTGTGATTACATGTCACACCCTTTTGTTCTAAAAAGCATTTTTGTGTAGTTTACGAAGCTACGTTTTACTGTTTCTTGACTTCTTAAACGCAGTTTTTCCATTGATTGTGCTTGCTTTTGGGATAAAATCGATATCTTTGCGGTGTAAAATATGATACTAATATCAAAAATGGTACTCTAATATGATATTTGAACGTAAGAAATACTTGGATGAACTTATCGCAGGACGTGGAAATGGTCTTGTGAAGATTATAACAGGTGTCAGACGATGTGGGAAGTCATTCCTGCTGTTTGACATCTGGCATAACTGGTTGTTGGAACATGGGGTGACTGATAATCACATCATTGAGATACAACTTGACGATTTCCGAAATAGGCGATTAAGGAAACCTGATGCCTTGCTCGACTATATAGACTCTAAGGTAGTGGATGATGGCAATCCTTATTATATAGTCTTGGACGAGGTGCAGCTGGTAGAAGAATTTGTAGAGGTTATTCTTAGTTTGACGCACATGAGGAATGTGGACGTGTATGTGTCGGGGTCAAACTCTCGTTTCCTGTCAAGTGATGTTGTGACTGAGTTCCGAGGTAGAGGTGACGAGATACGCATATGGCCTCTCACCTTTGACGAATACTTTAGTGGTATTGGTGGCGATATACGCAAAGCTTGGTTGGATTACTATACTTTTGGAGGACTGCCACAGGTGGCTTTGCTCGAAACGGAAGAAAAGAAAACAGACTATTTGCGTGGTCTGTATGAAACGACTTACTTGCGTGATGTGATAGAACGCAATCATCTACGCAATCCCGAAGGACTGAAAGAATTAATACGTGTGCTCGCTTCGGGCATAGGTTCTTCCACCAACCCGACCAGAATAGCCAATACATTCCAATCAGTACAAGGGGTAGCTATAAAAAGAGATACGATAAAGCAGTATATTGATTATTTGAAGGACTCTTTCCTCATTGAGGAGGCACTGCGTTATGATGTAAAGGGCAGAAAGTATATTGGTACTGAAACAAAGTATCACTTTGCCGATGTAGGTATTCGTGCAGCCATTCTCAACTATCGACAACAGGAAGAGACGCACATTATGGAGAATATCATATATAACGAACTTCGTAGCCGTGGTTATAATGTGGATGTCGGTTTGGTAGAACTTGGGGGAAAGGATGAAAACGGCAAATTTGTCAGAAGACAATTGGAAGTCGATTTTGTTGTGAATCGCCCACCATACCGTGTTTACATTCAATCTGCTTTCCATATGCCAACACCTGAAAAGGAGGTACAAGAGCGCCGACCTTTATTGTCAATCAATGACCACTTCCGTAAGATTGTCATTGTAGGTGATGATATCCACCGCAAGGAAGATGAACTTGGAGTGTTGACTGTTGGACTGTTGGATTTTCTGACTGATAAGGATTTGTTGGAACAAGGGTAATTGTATAAAATAAATAAAGGTGTAATTAAATTTAATCCATGTAACAATTCGTCTACCGCTTGATTTAGCGGAGTGGATGACAGAAGGAGGAACGAGGTCGATTAACCACGCAGTGATAGCGAATGCACAGACCCTGAGAAAGATACGTCAGGCATCGACAGATGAGCTGAAAGGCAGACTGTCAGAAGTGGAGTGGAAGTTTCTTGCAGACAGCCTGAACGGGGCGTTTATCACGGTGACTTACCGTTGTAGCCAGGTCGCTTTGTGTAAGTTCTGTGAAGACGCTGTACGCTTTGACTGGACTAGCCGCAAGTGGGAAGTGGACATTGAAGGATTGATGGCCAAGGTGTTGTCGCTGACAGGTGCGCAGGTGGACGCTTTGCTTGCACGTGTTGAGAGCTTCTGGGCTAATCCGGATAGAGACCTTGACGAATGGGCGAAGTGGTGATGTACAAGGTGTTGAAAACGCAGTTGCGCTATTACCCTCACGCTCTTTTGCTGCTTGCTGATATGACAACAGGCGAACGTCGCTGGTGGTGTTTTGGCAGTCGTTGGTAAGTGGTGGATTTCATCGACCAACGGCTTTTGTTAACTTTGTTTAGAATGGGAAGAAGACAAATGGGAGAGGGGATTTATCAAAGTTTTTGTAATTTTGCAGACGAAAAAGAAAATAGCTTACACAATTTCAAAAACTAAAAATAATTTACAAAATGAAGAAAACCAACTTCTTTCTTACCGGTCTGGCAGCAATCACGCTGACAGCGTGCGGCAGTTTGGGCAGTTCCACCACTGGCTCAACGGGCGGCAGCATACTGGGTGACATTATAGGGGCTACCGTCAACGGCGAAACCATCGGCAATGCCATCGGTTCGGTGCTCGGTCTTGACAAGGTGCAGGAGAACGCTCTCTACGGCACATGGAGCTACAACGGGCCGGGCTGTGCCTTCACTTCTGAGAACGCGCTGGCCAAGGCTGGAGGTGAAGTGGCTGCCACAGAGGTGCGCCAAAAGTTGAAGACGCAATACGACAAACTTGGATTTACAAAAAGCAACACTTGGATTACGCTCAACAAAGACCATTCTTTCTCTGCAAAAATAGACGGAAAGTCTTTCAATGGCACTTTCACGTTTGACCAGCAAAACCAGCAACTAAAGCTTAACGGCCTCTTGCTCAACCTTACAGCCTACACCAAACGTACGACAACGGGCATGGCAGTGCTCTTTGAAAGCAAGAAAATCCTATCCTTGCTGCAAACGCTTGCCACCATGAGCGGTAACTCCACAGCAACAGTCATCGGCGACATCAGCAAAAACTATGATGGCGTACGTATTGGCTTTGACCTGAAAAAGTGATGGTCAGCCTGAAGAAGAAAATGCTTTATAACAGAAAGATTTGCAACTGCCAATGTGGTTGCAAATCTTTTTTTATGGGAAAACGAAAAGGAAAGAACGACCTTAGCGGTTGCGGTGCAGTGCTTTCAGGGTAGTGCTTCCGACAAAACGGTTGAGGTCGACATATTCGCCTATGCCACGAATGTGACCATGCTGGGTGTACTGGCGCAGTTGACAGGGATAATCGCCGGCTGATTGGGTCTGTCCGTTATATCGAGCTATCCATAGCAGACGTGGGCGAAAGCGGGGAGAGAGGCGGTGCTGATAGAAATCGTGATAGCTATAGACAATGGGTGAGCAACCATAACGGTCCTCCAAAAGTTTCACAAAGAGCGAAAGACTGTCTTGAAGCTGACTGTCGGTCCACTGTTCGAAGTCATCGTGCTCGATGTCTACAACGGGGCGTAGGTCGAGGTCGAAGCGGTCTAACTGGCGGGTGAAGTTGTCCAACTGGGCGCTGACAGGGGCAGTGGTGAAATAATGGTAGGCACCCACGGCGATGTTGTGGCGTTGCGCTCCGCGAACATTCTGCCCGTAACGTTCGTCCAGGGTTTTGCTTCCCTGACTGGCCTTGATATATACAAACTCTATACGAGGGTCTTTAGCCACAGAGTCCCACAGGATGTAACCGTTGTTGTGCGACACATCAATGCCATTGTAGCGTGGAGCAGAGTAGGGGACGCCCTTGAGGTGGTCTACATAATGGTTGTCAAGGCTGCGTTCGCGCACAGACAAGAGATAGCGTTGCACGATGTGAAGGCGAAAGCCTAAAGTAAGAATAATAGCAACTGTCAGAGCTGCAATCCCAAAGACGGTCACAATGCCACGGTTGCATGAAGTGTTGTTGCGCTTGCGACGGGTTCTTTTCATGGATGTTTTTACCTTTCTCTCCATAGGATACCACATGTGTGGCTATTTCAATTGTCCCTTTGCATACTTGAAAAAGCAGTAAACCGCATCACGGGGAAAGAGACGTGCCGTGCGGAAGTAAACTGGCAACTCTCCGAAGGCTGTATGCACTTTTTTCACCCACTTGTTGGTAGACGATGGGTCGAGCTGTTTTTCCTTTTGTAATGCTCCGAAGTTGCCCGTCTTGAAAATGTTATCAAGCAGAATATGACTTTTTCTGAGATTGTCGTCCGTAAGCGACTGTTCGATGAAAGGCATACTTTCGGCAGGGCATCCCAACAGTTGTACGGCCATAACGGCAAAAAGATGCCAAAAACGTGTCAGTCCCAACAAGTTCAGGTCTTCTCGCAATGTCCGCCAAAAAGACGGTTGAGGCCGTGTAAAAGTGATATGGTGCATCAGCCTCATCCAGTCGCTCACTTGGCGCAAGCCTACGCCGCCAGTCATGTAGTGGTTGAGCATGTGGGCAAAGACAAACACGGCATTGAAAGCTGCATTGGGAACGATAAACCCTGCCACTGTCTGTGGCGGCTCTTGTAAGCGTTGGCCAGCCCAAAGGCGAAGGTTACGAGTGGTTTTAGGACAGATGGTAAAACCGAACTCTCCATGAAGTTCGATGATGTTATCGCCCACTGTAAACTCCGAATGTTGTCCGCTTCTTGAAATATTTTCGGTATCGGCTATACGCTGCATAAGCTTCTGTGCCAAAACCAGTTGCTGGCTGTCGTTAATGAGAATATCAATATCACCCATCTGCCTGTGCAACGGTTGGCGATAGAGTTGGGCAACGCCCTGGCCTTTCAGCAGCAGCGTGTCTACACCTTTCTGTTTGAGCCGTTGTTGCAATTCGCGTGCAAACTGAGAGAGCTGCCGGTTATCCTCTTCGTAAGTACCGGTCTGAGCCACACAGTTGAAATAGATTTGCTTTGGTGGTCGCAGGTCGGTGGGCAACAACGTCATACCGTCTGTCATGATGCCTACAGACGTTTGTTGTTGTGCCAATGTGTAAACTTCTTGCCAGTCGGGCCGTTGCGAACGAAAGAACGCTATGGCAGGCTCATCCAGATGCCCCCACAGGCCAGCTTTCAGCAGATGGACAAAAGCTTGCTGCTCGGTAGTCATTTCTTCTGTAGTATCTTGTTTCTAAATTTGCTTCCATAGATTTTCTTCACCATCCATGTGGGCAAATTGCGGAAGAGATATCGTGAGATGGGATAACAGTAAGCAAAGGTAAATAGGCCTTTCATACGGTAGATGCCATTCATGTATATCTTGAATTCGTTTTTAGCCTTTGCCTTGGACCGGCGCTTGAACACATCACCTTCACGCCGGAAATAGAGAGTCACCTCGGGAACATTGCCTATCTTGTAGCCCGCCATGATGGCATCAAACCACAGTTGGATGTCTTGACTGGTGGGATAACGCTCGTCATAGGCGAGTCCATTCTTAAACATTCGGTAACGCATCATGACCGAAGGGTGGGCCAGAGGCGATGCCTTGGGAATGTATTTTATAGCTTCCTCTGGTGTGAGCGGATAGTGGCGAACGTTGAGGCAATCGTGATTTTCGTCAAACTCTTGAAGTGAACCGCCCACAATGTCGATGTCAGGATGAGCCTCCAGATAGTTTACCTGAAGTTCAAAGCGCCTTCGGTCGGAGATATCGTCACTATCCATGCGTGCCACCAGTTCTGAGGTAACGTGCTTCAGTCCAACGTTGAGCGACTTGGTCAGCCCCAGATTGGTTTGATTCCGACAGATATACAGTGCTTCGCCCAACTTTTCCTTGTACTGGGCTATCACCTCATGCAAGTCGTCTCCCAACATGCCGTCTTCTATCAAGACGATTTGTGCTGGTTTCAGTGTCTGGTCTTCCCACACACTTCTCAAGGCTCTTTTTAGGTAAATAGCCTTTTCCGACTTATATACAGACATCAGAACAGAAACATCCATCATGTTTGTTATCAATAGATTACATATTTTCTTTTTTCCACATTTGGAACATAAGCAAACGCCATATCACCTTATTTTCATGCTTTAGCCGGTCGTTGAGATAAAGATTCTTGATGGCCATCACACTGTGCACGTCGAACAACGAGTCGTCCAACTCGCTTTCATTAATGTTGTCGTCCAGAAGGTAGCGGAGGTCTGTGCGCAGCCATCCGTCCACGGGCATCATAAATCCTGTTTTCGGCCGGTCCATCAGTTTCCTCGGAACATACTTGTAGACGATATCGCGCAGGATGCGTTTCTTTACGCCATCTTTCATCTTAAACTCAAGGGGCAGCTGGGCGGCAAATTCTATGATGCGATGGTCTATAAGCGGTTCACGCCCCTCAAGGGAAACACTCATGGCGGCGCGGTCAACTTTCACCAAAATGTCGTCAGCCATATAGTTGATATAATCCATTGCCGTAGCCACACTGATGGTGTCGTTAAACAACCTTTCGTCCAACAGAAAGAGAGGCGCCGGATAATCTTGGCGCAGTAGGCGCTTATATACCGATTCAGCCAATACACCATACGAACCGCCCTCGGTTGCTACGGCCGCCCTATACTCTGGGACAGTGCGCAACAACTTGGCTAAGGTTTCGCCTTTTTCGTGCAGGAACGAGTAGGGGTTAACCGTCTTGCACATTGCTTCCACAACATCAGCCAATCCCTTTCCACCCAGATGTCTCATGGCATGAAGGTACTTCATGATTCCAGCCAATCCGGCATAGCGATTATATCCGGCAAAGGTTTCGTCACCGGCATCAGCACTAAGGGCCACAGTCACCTTCTTCCGTGCCAGTTGACTGACAAGGATGGTGGGAACGGCCGAGTTGTCAGCAAAAGGTTCGTCGTAGAAAAATGGAAGGGTGGGGATGATTTTCTTACATTCAGCCTCGGAGCACATAGCCTCGGTGTGGTCGGTGCCCAATCGTCGGGCTATCTCCCTTGCTATTGGGGCTTCGTTGTTGCCCGTAGGAAAACCTATCGTAAATGTCTTTAGTTTTTCGGTTCGGTCTTTCTGCAGAATAGCTGTCAACGCCGTACTATCGTAACCACCACTTAGGAAAACCCCCACAGGCACATCCGCCACCATACGGTAGTTGAACGCCGACTCAAGAATGCGTTCCAGTTCGACCTTGGCCTCATCGTAAGAGATATCAAGCGTGGGACGATGATAGAAGTCCATCACGTTCCAATACTGATGACAGTCATACGTATGAGTATCGAGATGATAAATCAAGTAATGACCCTGTCTGAGTTTGTGCGTGTTTTCAAAGATGGCATAGGGTGCAGTCACATAACCATACTTAAAATAGAGTCCCAAAGCCTTCTTGTTGATTTTTCGCTGGAAAGCGGGGTGGGGGTAGAAGGCTTTCAGTTCGCTGGCAAACATGAAAGTGTTGCCCTCAACATAATAGTAGAGTGGTTTGACGCCTGCACGGTCTCTGACAATTACCAGTTCGTTGCGCTCTTTGTCCAGAATGGCGAAAGCAAACATACCGATAAACCGATCTACACACTTTACGCCCCATTCACTATAGGCATGAAGTATGACCTCTGTATCGGAATCCAGCTCAAACCTGTGTCCCAAAGCCACCAATTCCTTTCTTATCTCCCTAAAATTGTAGACCTCACCATTGAAGACTATCGCCAAATTAGAAAACTGCATAGGCTGATTGGCCTCCTCTGAAAGGTCTATAATGGAAAGCCGGGCATGAGCTAATACGCAATGTTGTTGCTGAAACACAACAGCTCCCTGATGGCTCGGGCCACGGTGTTTCATGGCCATTGCCATTTTGTAACCCGTCTCTTGCGAGAGTTTGTCAGAAATATATCCAGCTATACCACACATAAACCAAAATCCAAATTACCAACATTTACTGTCTTACAACTTTTTTTATCAACTCTTCCCATTGTCCAACGATTTGTTCCTCCCTGAAGCGAGGAGCCAATGCTTTGCTTTGCCTCCCCATCTCGTCCATCTTTTCGGGTGAAGAAAGCATTGAACTTAGAGCAAGCGTCAAAGCTCTCTCGTTTCCAACTGGCACTATATATCCGTTCACTCCATCCGTTATCAAGTCCTTTGCTCCTGAAACATCGGTAGAAATAACAGGGAGTCCCACACAGACAGCCTCCAACAGAGCATTGCTCATGCCTTCATAATCAGAAGACATAACAAAGAGGCTCGACTTATTCATCTCTTCCACAACATGGTCGGACTTTCCTGCAAGAATGATATGGCCCTCCATCCCCAACCGTTCAATCACTCCACGAATTTCTTCCTTTTGCGGGCCATTGCCATACACAACGAGTTGCCAATCGGGAAAGTCATGATGCACCTTGGCAAAAGCTCTGAACATCATGGGATAATTCTTTTGATAAGCCAACCGTCCCACAGCAATGATGCGTTTCTGCTTCAAAGTGGGCGTCAAGGAAAACACTTTATCAGTAACTGGGTTTGGGATGATGGTGGTACGGGATTGGAGCTTAGCCGAATAAAAATCCTTTATTCGAACTGTCTGAACCACAAGATGAGTTGTCCGCCTAAGCAATAGCCACCTTAGTAAGCCCTTGGCTCTGCCAAAGAAATGAGGGTCTATGCGTTCGGAAGAAATGACAGGAACGCTCACTCCGATGAGCGAGGCCAACGTCACACAATACACTTCCAGCATAAAAGCAATCACCACATCTGGCTTCTCTGAATTAATGTGTTTCCTTAACCACATCATCTTCTTCAGAATGGACAAGCTTTTCACCTCGTCTTCCGCAAACCACACTTTCACCGTTTCGTCAATAGGATAGAAAACCAAGTGCTTGTTGATGCAAACAATCTCTACCTCATATCCCTTTTGGCAAAAGGAGTTGGCAAGCAACGATATAACTCTTTCTGCCCCGCCAGCATGAAGTGTGGAAGTGACAAATGTTAGTTTCATTATCTCGGTTAATAATTGTACACAACTATTCAAATAAGAACAATAACTGATAATGATAAATCAAAAATATTATCCATATATTATTCCTGTTATTTTCTTATTTGTATTTATGACCCAAAGAATGCAGAAGGCAACTTCAGCCATTTTCCTATTTTGTATTCCCATTCTGTAGGGCGGATAGGGGTCAATCCACTGTTGTGAAAAAATGTCAGCTCCCCAAAATAAACTACATGACTGATGACATAAAAATCCACACGCAAAAAAGGAATATTCTTTGACAGTTGTCTTGCATACTGTTTCATTTCTTCAAATTCTTTTGGTTGTTCTGGCAATACTTCTGAATTAGGATCTTTCATACGGATAGGCAAACGATTGTAGTCCATATCAAAAAAATCCGTTGTTGCATGCTCGGCATTATCATGAGAAACATACATCATCTTCGGTTCTCCATTAAAACAAAAGAACTTATAGTCTGTCAAGTCTGGCTTGTTGCCATCTTGCATAAATTTCTCCGCCATAATCTTTCGGGGAACATTCTTATAAGGCCACTCTCGATTAGTCATATAATAGTCCTGTCGGAGCCCTTTTCTTAGTTCACGTTTCACCTTGGCTATGTCAAGTTTACTCTTATCGCGACATATGCACATACCCAACCCCGAATTGTGATTGCACTTCAACACAAACTGCTCTGGCAATTTGTCAAAATCAATCTCATCAGGATCATCCCATACGCCCAGCGTGGGAATAATATGCTCTTCGCCTATTATGTTAGCCACATACTCCTTAGCTTTCACCTTATCCACCATAATCGTGTATTCCGGCTTACGGTTATAAAGTTTCAACCATTGTAGTTTTTCATTAAACGTCTTTGGGTCTTTAAGGTTCAATTTCTTACCCATAGACAGCCAATAAACCATTTTAAGATACAGCTCATCACTTTTTATGAGTGGTGACAATTTATATAGAATGGCCAAGCAAGCAAAGCTCGGGCTTGTCAACGCCTTTATTATTCTTTTATCCATGATTTTGTTCTTCAGACAATTTCAACCAATTGCCTATTGTATCATCCCATTCAGCAGGTTCAAAAGGCAAGCAACCGCTACATGGGAAAAATGTAAATTCTGAAAAATAGATGTGACCATGAACTTCATACAAGTCTATTCTAATGAAAGGTAAGTTTAATTGTTTAGCAACTTTCTTTGCCAAACCGACCATTTCATCAAAACATGATGGCTTCTCGAAATGCTCTATTGCCTTATAGTCACTACGTTTGAAAGGAAGCCTTTCTCCGTTCAGGTCGTAAAATGAGATGGAAGCAGTCTCATGATGATCCAACCCTTGCGATACATAGAGAAATTTTACCCCCCCCGAAAAGCAAAAGAACTTATAGTCTGTCAAGCCAGAAACTTTTGTTCTACCATCACTCATAAACTTTTCAGCTATTATCCTTGGTTTAACCTCCTTATACGGATATTCCCTGGTAGCCCAATAAGGATTCTTTGAGAGACAAGCGTTCAATATTTTTTTAGCCTTCACCTTATTAAATGTAGCTTTATCACGACAAATCACAGTTCCACCTGAATTATGCGTACATTTCAGCACAAACTGATTAGGTAATTGTGAGAAATCGATGTCATCAAAAGAATTCCACACACCATAAGTTGGCACAATATACTCATCTCCCATCAATCGACGAGCTATGTTTTTAGCCTCAGCCTTATCCACCATTTCAGTAAACTCAGGATGACGTAGATTCACTTTCAACCATTGCAGTTTCTCATTAAAAGAAACAGGATGCTCCAAATCAAGTTTCTTTCCCATGGTCAGCCAATAGTTTATCTTAACCGCCTTCTCATCACTCTTTATAAAAGGTGAAAGCCGATTATATACCTTTTGACAAGCATACCTCGGACTTATCAAAGCCTTGATGATTCTCTTGCCCATATATTATTTTCAATTATAATTACACTTCAAATATCGCCTCATAAAAAGCAGAAAAATATTTACTTCTCCCCGATTCATACAATTCCACAAAATCTTCCTTTTCCAACTTAAAGACGATGTTCTTAATATCGTTCCAGTGCTTAGAATACGAGAGTCCAACATTTTCCAATCACTTCCTCCCACATCCTCACGATGTGTTCTTGCGAATAGAACCTGGAGCGTTCGATGGCGTTCACCTGCACCTCATGCCGATAAGCCTCATCAGCTATCATCCTGTCGATGCCACGAGCTAAGTTCTCCACATCCTCAGCCTTGCAAATGACACCCTCCTTGGCAGAAGTGATAATCTCAGCCGTACGCCCCATGTTGGCAGTGGCCACGGGAGCACATCCCTGGCTCATCGCCTCTATCAGCACCATGGGCAGCCCCTCGCTTCTACTGCTAAGCACATAAATGGACGCCTTACCGTAAAGACTCAGCATATCCTTGCTATAACCCAAGAAAACCGTATTCACCTTTGCCACGTCATCCGTCAGAAGAGACTTTAAGAAGTTCAGCGTTTCCTCAGAGCCTTGCCCAGCCAACATCAGTTGCCACTCAGGATGCCTATGAGCGACCAAGTTCCAAGCCTTCATCAAGACATCGAAGCCCTTGCAATGCCAGTCGTCCACACGTCCTGCCGCCAACAACACCTTTTGCTTAGTCTCCATCTTCGCACAAGGACTAAAAGTCAAAGGATTCGGCATCACCGACAATCGCTTGGTAAACTTCTTGAGAATATCATAGTCTATCTGAGTCAGCACGGTCGTATGGCTATACAGAATAGGTGAAAGCCTGTCCACCACCTTGGTTCGCAAGGAAATCTTATATCCCCGGCTTGTCAGAGCATGATGGATGGTCAGCACCACAGGAATGTGCATTCCTGCCAAAGCCACCAACGGCAAGAAAGAGGACAAGTGCATCATTCCAATCACTACATCGGGATGATACCGTTTGGCATATTTCCTAATGTTCCGAACAGTCTGCGTATATTTCTTTACTTTTCCGAGTTTCAGTTTCGTCATCGGCAACACCGTCACCTTCTCATCTACAGGATATGCTGCTTCCTGAAACAAATCGGTGATGATATACACTTCATGCCCATGATTTACAAAACCATTGGCGAGGTTCACCCCCACACGTTCTGCACCACCAGCACCCAAAGAGTTGCAAACAATAAAGATCTTCATGAAAAACTTTTTTTAGCGGTTTATGCCGGTTAACACATATTGTAGTTGAAGAACACCACAAGGGGCACCAGTAACGCCACGTATGCTGCCTTTCTATAGGCGGGTGGGAGAGCAGTGAATATCATCGGAGTCATAAATATCTCGAAAGTGGCAAAAATGGTAGAAACACGAGCGGAAAGAATAGCATACTGGCACAACACAATCAAGACAACTGTGCTCATGAAATAACCGTTTCGAAACACATAATAGTATTTGGACAATGGCGCCAACTTTTCTTCAAAATAGGTAAACAGGAACAAGATGATACACTGATAGTAAATCATAGGGTTGGTAAGGTCAGCAGCATAAGCCTTGTCGTTATCTCCTTCCTTATCCACATAGTCTGTTGCCATGTCCTGGATAATGTCTGATTGGGATATAAAATCTATAATTTGATTACTAAAAACTGCAGAGACAAAAAAGGAGACGGCTATACCTATATATATCCATTTCTTCTTGATGTGCACATAGTTCATCAGAACGATGGGTATGGCCGCCAGGATGGAAGTGTGCAGAAAAGATACCAACCAACACATCAGGACATATTTTATTTCATCTTTCTTGTTGCCCGTTGCGAGCAAATAGGTGAACGCCATCACTATTGAGATGGCCAGACCGGCACGCATCTGGTTCATATCACGAGCCAGCATATATCGTGCTATGTAGATGCACAAGCCCAAAACAGGTAGAATACAATATTGCCGAAGACTCTTGAAGAGAAACGTCATTGAGAGCGCCCCCACCACCGTCAAGTAGACAAACGTCTGACTGCTGAAAGTCTTGATGATGACGCATAGCAGATAATATCCCTTCTCCGAATAAGCCAAATAGCTGTCATTGAAAGAAAAAGAGGCAAGCGTCTTGGTAAACTTAAACGATTCTACATAAGCTGCCGTATCTATCCAATAAGCAGGATTTCTCAACCCTATCACCAAGACACAGGTAATAGCAAGAAACATCAGCAACTTGTCTCGCCTCAACTTATCAAAACCATTCCAATAAGACGAGATTGCGTAAAGAGCCAAAAATATAGTCAAAGATATGTATGTAGACATCACAAAATTTATCCTATCAAGTTATTCCAATATTGTATTATATTTTTCAAATCAAATTGCTTGCTCGACTCGATAGCATTCGCTGCCATTGCTTGAAACCTTTCAGGATTATCCATCAACAGTTTTATTTTTTCTACATAACCATCAATGTCCCATTTGGCAACAATATATCCGTTCACACCGCTATCAATAATATCATGAACAGAAGTATAAGTATCAAATGCTATTGGCACACATCCAAATTGTTGAGCTTCCGTCAAAGTAAGTCCCCACCCCTCAAAAGCAGAGGTCATCATAAAGATACGGCTTTCCTCGTAATATTTCCGAGGATTTTGACGACCACAAAACTCTACTCTTTGTAGATTTAAGCCACGAGCCATACGTTCATCATTTTCTCGGTCAGGACCATCCCCTACTATTTTAAAACTCCAATCTTTTAAAGATTGCTCTTTTTCGATTTCTGCCCAAAGTCTGAGTGCTATGGTTATTTTTTTTTGAGTCTCCGCCAAACGTGACACCAAGAGTACTTGTTTCTTCTTATTGGGGATGTTTTTTGTGGACAAGTATTCGTCAAAAGACAAAGCATTTGGTATTACAACAAATTTTGATTTATCTCTCAATCGTGCATACTTCACATATTGACAGATAAAAGAATCCGACAACAACACCACTTTGTCAGAATACTTATAAACAGTTCGGTATAATTCCTTATTTCTCAAAGGATAGAACATTTTATAGATGGGAAACATAGCCGTCCGCACCACGTCCTTGACATATTCCTTAACATTCTGGAAATGCAAAAGTCCAGAACAAAAAGACTTAAAGGTTGCAGAATATTCCTCATAACCCGGATTAAAATGAAGTACCGAATATATCTTGAAACCAAGGTGATGCCGCTGCTTTATATCAGCCATGACCCGAACATCCCTTGTCATTTTTTGTACTATCACACAGTCTATCTTATTGCCAACAACAAACTGCTCCAAAGAGTCTTGACTGGCATTTACCTCACGCACAAAACAAGTCTCAGGCTCATCCAAATGCAAATCATGTTTATAAGCCAGAAAACAACGATGCCCCAAGGCTGTCAATCCACATGCGATGCGTGAAGAGATACGTTCTGTACCTCCCTGATTCTTATATACCTTGTATGAATTACAGATTAGAATGTTCATTTACAAAATTTTCCTTTATAGATTTCAACTCTTCTATAGTATAATACACTTCATACATTTTAGGTAATCCTAAAAGATGAAGCGATCGAAGAATTTTTGCTCCCCAATATCTTATCTTACTCTTATTACAATATCCCAATGGTTGATATTTCCATTCTGTTTGTTTGAAATATTTAAACCATTCATAACTTAAAGGATTACAATCTTCCACATGCCACGGTTTCTTCCCATCCGTAAAATGAATAATCACAGGGTTAGCTATTGCCTCCAGCAAATCGTATTTATATTCTTCATACCTGCCACCAAAATCCTCCTTAGCTGTCTTACACAAGAAACCATTCTGAACGTTATATTTCATCGGAAGCTTTAATTTCTTATCATGCAAGGTAATATTCAAGACATCTTGATCATGAAGTTTTATTTTCTCAGGATGTTTTACAATTAAATCTATAAATTTATCCTTTAAATTATGCTCTCGCCAATAATCTAAATTTATCAACAACACGCCAGAATTAAAATACCCTTCATCGGCAGCATAACCTAACCGTTCAAACTCCTGCCGTCCCTCAGCCATATCTGTAACTGCCCCTAAAGCATAATCTGAAATATTGACCTTCCATAACTCCAACAATGAATGAGTTACAATAATATCACCATCCAAATATAAAATCTTATGTATATTACCTTCTATAATATCAGTCACAAACAACCGATAATATGCTGCTTTTGACAAATAAGACTTAACAGTACCTAAAGCAGGATAATGCTTAAACAAATTACCATTCATCAAATGAAATGTAATTTTATGCTCACTATTAATAAGCACCTTTTGTAACTGTTCTTTTTGCTTTTGGGTTACAGAATCATCTATCATCACATGAAACTCCATAGGTATGTTACTGTTATTTATACTTACAGATTTCATCATGACACCTGATGGCATAATGTAGTTACCATCAGTACTCAATAAAATATGCAGTTTTTTATCTTCTTCCGTCATATAAACTTAAAATTTTAGGTGCAAAACTATTTATTAATTTATATAAGAATATACAAGTTGTCAAAATCAAAATAGGTGCAATAAAATACTCAACAAGTAATAAAGCCCAATTGACTCCAATAAAAAGATTGATTTTATCAAATAATATTCTTACAAAATTCAGTATATACATTTCATGAATCGCATAAATAAAGAATACCATTCTCGCTAAAGAACTATATCGTTCAAGTTTGTTGGTCACTTTTGCAAAAAGATTCCAAATTGTCAAGGTTCCCAAGATACAGTATGTTTTTCTACAAATTTCTCCTATGACATATATATTATAGGTACAAAATGCCAATACCACAAATAAAAGTGCAAACAGACAAAGTACCTTATTTTTAATAATCGGATTTATCTTATAAATTGCAAAATACGCTCCCAAACTAAAATATAAAATTCCATCAATCCGAATAGGAATGCCATACCAAAATGCAGAAATATAAAATAATGCCAAAAAGAACAACACATACCCTTTTGTCTTTTTTAAGAATAACCAAATTAAAGGAGATAACAAATTACCACTCCTACTATTAGAGGGAAACGAACCAACATTATAATCTTAGAAAGGACAGAATCCATATACCATTACCTTTTTAGCAAGTTATTACTCAATACTATTTTTAAATATTGTAAGTCTTTGGAACGAAAGGCTATCGATACAACATAATAAACAACAATTCCAGTTAACACCCCCAAACAAATCTGTATATAGGGAGAACAAAATAAGTTTGCCACCACAAAAACAGTGCCCCCCATTATTATTGAGAAGAAAATCGTAGGTAACAAATCAACCATTTGTCTTTTTAATCCAACATCGATGAGCTTTCCTGTATAATAAGTATTAATAAACAACCCTATAAACGAATTACAAACGATTCCTACACACAACCAAACAAGCCCAAAACGAATAGTTACAATAATGAATATTACACCTATTATCTTTTTTATAATTTCTAACCGAAGAAACAAATCAGAACGTCCTTTCACTTGAAGCAAGTTAAGGTTCAGTCCATGTATCGGATATAGCATTGCCGCTATACAAAGTATCTGCAAATAAACAACAGAAGTTAACCATTTCTCTGTTATCAATGCTATGATTAAAGGACGAGCCAACACCAATATCCCTATCATAATCGGGAATACAACATAAGCTGACAATCTCAAGATTCTGCGATATACATCACGCAATCTCTCGTCATCGTCTTGTATGCTGCTTAAAACAGGATAAGCAACTCCCCCAATAACATTAGCTATTGTCGTAGAAGGAAGATTTGCATAAGCATTTGCTTTTGAATAATATCCCAAATTGGCAGAGCTAAACTTTTTGCCAATTATCATTGGGTACAAATTTGTATAGACTGTATTTATTATCGTTGACAACAATAGTTTCGAACCAAAAGAAAACATCTCCTTGGCTGATTTTAAAGAAAATGTAATTCCAGGAAACCAATGCTGAATATGCCAATACAACAATGCCGTAGTAAAAATTGTTATAAGGTTTGGCAATATTAAAGACCATACCCCAAATCCCATCAAAGCCATTATCACAGAGACAACTCCTCTTATTAGAGAATTGTAAACAATAATTTTACTATGTTCCTTAAAATGCATTTCCGCCTGCATCTTTACACCTTGTATAGACACAAAAGCACCTAAAAACAAATAAAGGCCATTAACCCAAACAATATACTTGAGCATTGGTTCATGATAAAAACTTGCAATAAAAGGAGCACTTATACATAGCAAGATTGCCATAATAAAAGATAAAACTACGTTTATATCAAAAACTGTAGAGTAATCAACGGCTGTTCTATTTTTTTTCCTGATTAAAGCCGAACCAAAGCCCGAATCAACTATTATTTGGCATACCATAACAAAAACTTCAGCCATTGCTATCAAGCCATAATCGGATGGAGAAAGCAATCGCGCCAATATCACCCCAACTACCAAAGTAACTAATTGGGTCGAGAATTTTTCCAAAAATCCCCAAATGATTCCTGTAAATGTCTTATGCTGCAAGCTCTCCTTAGCCATGAATACTATGAATAAGATTAGATATTTTTATATGAAAATACCGTGTAAGATATTTATACCATTCTCTCTTCAAAAAATAAAAGTCATAAAAATGAACTTTAAAAAAGTTTGCCAGATATTTTGTCTTTGCCATAAAGAAAGGACCACCCCAAGGATATTTTAATGGCAAAGTATGATTAACGTCAATATACGTTACCCGTCCTTCTATAAGATGCTCTATCATTACCTGATATCCATTTATATAGTTTGCTTTCTGCAACACTATTAGCTGAGTTTGTGGAGCACAAAAAATAGCTGTATGAGAAACAGACCCCACAGTTGCAGCCAAACATTTACAATGCATGGCAATATAAACTTGTTCTTCTATTGATAGCTTTTCTGGATGAAGTATAGTATACCCCCCCACTTTTTCAAAAAGTCTTTCTACATACAATTCTCCATAATCTCGTTTCTGATTAATTGCAGTTCTTGACAAATACACCTTTTCATACGTTGGAAGTTGTTTCTTACAAACACTTGCCTTGATTCGTTCTATAGTTTGCTTAAATTCAATTGTGTATAAACGTCTTCCATGAGATAATATCATTGAATTATCAGGAATGTAAATTTTTCTAAATTTTGTAATACCATCTATTCTTTTAGCTTTCGACACATCACAACCAGCCAATCTAAAAATATTAAATACATAAGATTCCAGTTTTTGCCCATGAAATGTTATATATATTAATTTCACTCCTTTCGACATTAAATACTGGAATTCTTTTGTATACAAGAACCAAATTTTCTTCAGATTATCAGTTATCGCATGACCATATACTGAATACAAATTGCCAATAAACAAAACCTCTTCATCAATATATTTTACTTGATTTTCTTCAAACTCATACAGTTGACTCTGCAATTCTTCATGAAGGGTAGAACAGCCTACTAAGTGTTTTTGTGAATCCAATACTCCCCCTTCGCCCAACCCTTGGCTATAAGGAAGTACATAAGATTCAGCATATTCCCTTAGCAATAAGTTTTGTTCTACAAAGCAAGATTTGCTTACTCTCTCCTCAAAATACTGTTTATCTTTGGAAGAAATATAATCAAAATTATACGTAACCATTTATAAACTTTGTCATCAGAAAAGAAATTACTTTTGGTTCTAAAAACTTTCTTCTTAAGACATCAATGATAGAACCTACAGCATAAACCAAACAAATAGACACAAGGGCATGAACTACCAAAATTTCACTATCAAAGAATTCTTTCACATGCAACAAGTCCCCCCAAAGCCAAGAACGTAACGTTGAATTTGCTGTATGTAACAAAAACACACCAAAAGAACAAGCAGCCAACTCATTTATCACAAAACTATATTTTATATGCAATTTAGAGAAAAATAAAAATAAACATACTGCTGGTACAATCATTGTCAATTTATTGGAATCAACAATAAAATAATACCAATTAATATGTGAATTATATACATGAAAGAAATCAAACATTAAAATACCCCCCATAACACCCCAAAGCTCATGATTGCGAAAATACCATAAGGTAAAGATTTCTTTTCTATTTCGAAGCGTCGAATATAAGCTCCTATCATATAAACGGTAATTCCCCAACCAAAATAATTCCATGTGTTCTGATTAAACACAGATTGTTCTATAACAAAATAAAAAAGGAGTACTGCTAACAATAATGAATATTCTTTCTTGCTTATTATATTAACCAATCGATTGATATAAGGAAAAATCAAATAGAGTAATAGATAGACAGGCACAAAATCATTTACACCAAATAATACAGGTATCATTTGTAGATATTCACGTATTGTATATCTATATCCTATCACATGCAAAAATATAGCAACCAACAAAGTATAAAAGATGACTTCCGCCAACAACTTTATTATATGCTGTATTTTAAATTTGGAATTTACCAAATAATAGCTGGAAATCAAGAAGAAAATATTTATTCCTAACTTACCTCCAACAGACATCAACTGTAATAATACAGCATTACTTGTCAAATGCTTAACATCTATCAATTCTTGAATACCCGAATTCAAGCAATAGTGATGAAGAATTATCATCAACATTGCAACGACTCGAAGTAATTCTATATTAGAATCTCGCTGCTTTACTACTCCCATTTGTCTTCTACAACACAGTTTTACCATATTTTTTAATATGATATTTTCTACCTATTTTCGTTGAATACAACGCTATCTTTATTATATTTTTTAGAGAACATAAAGAATTCTTCCTTATAAAATCAAACAACACCTTAGAAATAGACTTATTGTAACAAATCGAGATTTTACATAAATCATTAAATTCAAATGTAGCTATTTGCTTAAAATATTGTCCTTTACTATATCTCTCATCAAAATATTTTCTACAAGCAAAAGCACTCAAGGAAAATTGAATTTTTTTATTAATATCAGAACTATGACTGGCAGAATTTTGAAGGAAACGATAAACTCCAGTTACGTCGGGCAAACATTTCAACTTAGAATGAAACGAGAAATAAAGCCACCACGGTAAGTCACCCATTAACCATTGAGAACTACAAGTAATATCCTGCTGATACTTATCTAAAAGTTCTTTTCTAAAACAAGTAGTTAGAGTAATTATCATATCTTCATTTGTTAACAAACTAATGTAATCTTGTTGACAAGAATGATTTAAAGTAAGTTTACCATCAGTTTGATGATAGACTTGCGCAGCAGTATATACTAAACCATAAGTTGGATTTTTTTCCAAAAAATCAACTTCTTTTTGAAGTTTGTAAGGATCTATCCAATAATCATCACCTTCACACAAAGCTATATACTTACCTCTTGCCTTAGGAAAAACAAAAGTTGCCAAGATGCGTTTCACACCTTTAGAATATTGATTTTCACTATGAAAAATCGCTCTAATTAAATTAGGATACTTTTCAGCATATTCCTTAATAATATCTGTTGTACCATCAGTGGAACAATCATCATTTATCAAAATTTCGTAATGAAATTTTGTTTTCTGCATGATAAATCCATCCAAGCATTGAGAAATGTAATTTGCTTGATTAAATGTTATACAGCAAATAGAGACAACTGTTTCTTGAGCCATAATCTATTTTAATCTCAATTCTGCAAATCGTTTAATTTCCATCTCTTTTTTATAATCTTCAAAAAGATCTTTACAAGAGAACTTTGATTCATATCCCAAATCACGTTTAGCATTTTCTATATCCATAAGAAAGCCACCTGTACACACCTTATCAGGACGCATAATAATTGGTGATTTCTTATCCTTTGGAGAAAAGACATCGACGATTGTTTCTATTTGTTCTTTTATCGTTACAGGAACACCTGTTCCGATATTGTAAATTCCACCATCAACATTTGCCTCTACAGCCTTACAAAGTTCTTGACTAAAGTCATAAACGTGAACCATATCCTTAGAATAACTACCGTCACCATATACCTCTATAGGTTCTCCTTTTTGAGCTTTTTCTATCATTTGATATACAGGACGTTTCGTTTTAACTCCATTAGGAAAATAAAAAGGATATGGGCTATAACTATAGATGGTAGGTAATCTAAACACAAAATTCTTCAAACCATACTGAACATGATAATGCTTCATCATCTCCAACATGGTATTCTTGGCAATTACATACATCGCATGATCACCTTTATAGCTAAAGTTCGGCTTTAAATCTGGTTTTAATATTTTATGTTCATATAAAGAAATATCAAAAACTGTCTGTGTATAAAGTATTCTATCTACATGATTCTTGCGACAGTACTCCAAGACATTATAACCACCTATCACAATAGATTCAAGATACTTTGAAGCATCATACTTATCCATATATGAAGGTATCTCTGAAGCTAAAAGCATGACTGCATACACATTCTCTGTTGGTAATGTATCTAATTCCTCAGCTTTAGATACATCGACAGAATAATACTCATAGCCTCTCTTTGTAAAGAAATCAGTTTTTCTTCTACCAGAAGCTATAATTTCATATTCATTTTTATCAAAATACTCTGTAGCATATTTAAATAAATATGAACCAACATTACCTGTTGCACCAAATACTATTATTTTCTTTTTCATCTTATTATATAGAATTAATCAGTTTTAAAATATAATCCATGTCTGTGTTATCATATCTTTGATCTATAGGTAAAGGCAATAAATTATTAGCCAAATAAGTATCATAGGCATTCATGCCTGCCCAACGTTCGACATTAGACCAGTATTTAGCTACATAAATTCTATTAGCTATAAGTTTTTTTCGCAAAACATCGTTTCCATGAGCCAAAAAAGGATAAACCATTGGAACGTCTTCTTTTGCCAATAGTAAAGGAAGTTCGTTCATGCTTTTCAATTTTTGATGAAGTCGCTCAAAATTATGACATCGCTTATCTGCTACAGTTTGATAATCAATAGAAGCCAATATTGCCTGCGTTATTTTTGACATCCTATACATTTGCCCTTTATCCAACAAACTTTCATTACCATGAAAGTCTGCAAAAGCTTCTTCTGGAGTTTTGTCTATCCTATCTAACAAGAATAACATTCTTTGGGAAGAAAAATCTTGAGGAATATCAAGTTTCAAATCTAATGTTGTAAAAAGATAAGCTCCATCAGCAACCCCAAAAAATTTACGACAGGTATAAAACGTGTCAACTCCTTTTAGAGGTTTAGAATAAAATGCTTGTGAATTATCTATTATTAGATTAGAACATATTTTAGAAAGTTCCATTACATAATTATTTTTTACCCCAAAATAATTAGTATATAACAAAACTTCATTTTGATTAATCGTTACAGGAATATCAATCTCCAAACTCTGATTCAAATGATAAAAATCATAATCAACACCTACCTTTTGTATTGTATCTAATACAACTTGACAGGTATAATAAGGCAAATAAATTTTTTGATATTTACGATTTTTCAATATATATTCCAAACAAGCTCTTCCTGTATTTAATTTTATTGCCGAAGGGTAAAGTTCACCTTTACTAACGGAAGGCAGTTCTAACGAAAAATATCCCCCAATAGATTTCATATTTTATCTACTATTATTTTTACATACTTTTGATAGTTCTGTATATTTTCTTCCAATTCCCTATATGACGAAAAACGAAGAGCTAAAGTCCCTACAGCCTTATTAGCACCCGAAAAGCCATCAACTCTGTCACCATTTGACACCCATAAATCTTTTTCTATAACATATTTCTTTTCAAATTTTTCATCAATTTCTATTTGGCGAAAAATTCCACTTTCATCAGAATGCAAGATGATTTCACCCAACCAACCATCATAAGAAGGCTGTTGTATTTCATCTATATTTTCTCCTACAGCATTACGAACCGCATTATCAATAAGATTTGCGTGTGTTATATAATACAACATTTCTGCCAAACGATTACCTCCACCACGTGGAGAAACTTCCATTATATATGGCCTTCCATTTTTACAAAGACGTGTTTCAATATTATAAATGCCAGTTTTAACATTAAGCAATGTCATTAATCGTTGTAATTCGTTGGATAGTTCTTCTTTTGCAAATTTTGGCATGGTTGATGGCCAACTGTAAGCAGCTGGAGTATACGGATTTTCTGCTTTTGAATCAAATCTTTGATCTGAAAAAGAACAATAAACCAATGTACCATTGATAGAGAAACAATCCGTATCTGAAGAACATCCTTCTTTCTCCAAAAAATCCTCAATAATAAAATGTCCATTATGTGCCTCACTCAATGCATATTCCACAGCCTTGGACAAGTCCTCTGGATTATCAACACGAGATACGCCTTTACTACCAGCAGAATCTACGGGTTTCACTATCACAGGCCAATGATAATAATCTACATCTTTGAGAGCCTCCTCTATACATATATATCCTTTGGCATTAGGCACATTAAAATTATGTTCTCGCAAAAACTGACGAAAGCGAGACTTATCTTGTAAAATACAAGCTGATTCATACGAGCATTGGAATGGCAATCCCATTTTCTCTGCCACATACGCAGCTGTAACAACACCAGGGTCCACTCCAAAAGACATAATGCCATCTATCTTCAACTTCTGTGCGAGTTGTAATACTGCATCTTTATCCAAAATGCTCACATTATGAAACTCATCAGAATATTTATGAGCAATGTTATCTGGTATATAGTCAACAGTGATGACATGTATATTATGCTTATGCGCAGCTTTGATTACGGGCAAAAGGTAACGAATACCTCCCAAAAGCATCAGTTTTTTCTGTTTCATCGTATAATAATTGAATCTATGACTCTTTGAACATCCTCCTCACTCAACCCATGGTGCATTGGCAAGCAAATGACAGATTCTGCCATTCTGTGGGCATTTGGCAAGTTGCTTGGGGCAGAACTTTCCAATCCACGGTAAGTAGAGAATGTGCTAATGAGTGGATAGAAGTAGCGACGTCCCCAAACATTCTTTTCCTTCATCTTGAAATATAGCTCATCACGAGTCATTCCATATTTCTCGGCATCAACAAATATTGGGAAATAACTGTAATTATGCTTTACATGAGGAATATCCTCAAAGAAGGTGATGCCTTCCACATTCTTCAATGATTCACGATATTTGATGGCAACTTGACGGCGAGCCTCAATAGCAGCATCCACCTGACGCAAATTTAGCAAGCCATAAGCTGCACGAATCTCATCCATCTTACTATTGATGCCAGGCCCTACAACGGTCGTCTCATTGGCAAAGCCAAAGTTCTTGAGATAATCTATACGCTTTTTGGTCTTCTCGTCGTGCATAATCATAGCACCACCTTCCACGGTATTATATACCTTTGTAGCATGGAAGCTCAATGTACTCATGTCTCCAGCATTCAAGATGCTCTTTCCATTTACTTCCACTCCAAAAGCATGAGCTGCATCGTAGATAACTTTCAGACCATAATTATCCGCTATGGCTTGAATGGCATTTACATCACATGGTTGCCCATACACGTGAACTGGCATAATCGCCGTTGTACGTGGAGTAATGGCTGCCTCTACCTTGTTAGGATCCAAGTTGCCAGTCTTTGGGTCGATGTCCACAAACACAGGTTTTATACCATTCCACCATAGGGCATGTGTGGTAGCCACAAAGCTATACGGGGTTGTGATTACCTCGCCTGTGATTCGCAAAGCTTGCAAAGCTGTTATCAATGGCAAAGTACCATTCGTAAAAAGACTTACGTATGGCACTTTCAGATATTCCGCCAAAGCTTGCTCCAACTTCTGATGGTAGGAGCCATTGTTTGTAATCCACTTACTATTCCAAATATCCTTGAGTATTTCTGTAAACTCACCAAGATTGGGAAGCAAAGGTGAGGTTACGGTTATAATATCTTTGTTCATATTAATCCTTATTTTGAAAAATTCATGATTTTATCATAATTATATTTTCCTTCTACCACTCTATCCTTTCGCTGATACTGGTCGAACAAAAGCGGAAAGTACACTTTTTAATTTCACAAGTTTCATCATTGTCAGTAAGCAATCAATTTAGGGCATACCGCTCTTTTGCGAGTGCCAATATATTGAGTTATAAAAAATTTACCAAAAGTATGTGGTCGACAGATAAAAGCACCGTTACCTATCAGAAATCTAACGACCTTTTCTTTACCTTCCAAACACAAATCCCAACTTCATCTTATGCATAGCTTGGGAAACAAGCACACACAAATAGCTGAGAATGATTGAAATAATAGGACTTGCAATCCATTCGTAGGAAGTAAGATTCCAATTCATAGTCTCATAGAGATACTTGATAAAGAAACGGAGGGCAAAATACTGCAATACGTAGATTTGCAAGGTATTCACACCCAATTCGTTTACAAGGTATTTCGTTACGGATTTCAGCTTGTTGTGCTTGGCTTTCGTTCTGTATTCGGCTTCATGAAAGATGAGGAAGAGTAGGGGAACTATAAAGAAAGACATTAAGTCATTTGAGTAAATCTCCAGTGTTCCAGTTAAATGCATCAACTTACCCCCCCCTATTACACAGGCAATTACAAGAGAGCAAACTGCCGTTGAGAGCAGTTTATGTTGAAGCAGTTTTTCCTGCAATCCCTTTCTCATGACAATTCCCATGCAAAAGAAAGGCCATAGTTGGAACATGTGGTCCGTAGAAAGCGTTGTCCCGGGAACTGTACGATGCAAACAGAAATGCAACCCCATCAAGAAGACTTGTACGAAAACCATCCCCATATACAGGTTTCGCTTACTTGCCCGAATACCTGTCATAAACAGGTAAAACATGAATAAAACATATAGAAACCAATAACCTCCCTTTGCTTCATGCTCGAAAAAGGCAAGGAAGGAATAGTGGTTGTAAGCAACCCATGCTAACCCAAACACGAAAAACGGTATCAACATCTTGGCTTTCTTTTCCAACTGAATTTTTTCAACATTCGTTACATAGCCACTCATGGCCATGAACAATGGCATATGGAAAGCTGACAAGATTGGCAAGTAAAGTGAATGGCTATCTCCCGTCTCCCAAATATACGGTGACAAATGGCCCATCACCACCAAAACAATAGCAAAAGCCTTCAATGCATCAATGTAAAAGATTCTATGGGTGGCCATTAGTCGTGTTTATTTGTTAAAACATTGGAAAAGATGCACATCATGGGGTCACCACATGAAAGCACGTGATGGATGGTATTTCAAATTTGTAGCAACGCCTTTTTTCATCAACAGCTCTGGTTTCCAGTGGCTTATATAGTCTTTATAAGGCTTTGGCTTGTAGTTGCGAGGACAATACAGTAAGGGGCTTTGTGGTTAATTTTCTGCATTTGTCACCTCCTTTCTACCTTGCAAAGGTAACAAAACTATTTAACAAACTCCCTTTTTTTTTGAAAAACTGTTATTTTTACTGCGCTTTTTAGGGTGTGGGAAACTTTAGTTATAAAAAATCACTTTAGGCTATTAATTTTAGCACAAACACTTTGCACATGGTCAAGTCCATACAGCATAGAATGTGAATCAATACCCATCCAAGAGAACAACGTTTGTATTTTTTGATATTCGTTGATGATATAACTTGTGTCTATCTCTGATTCATGCAACCTAAAGCATATCGGCTCATGATGGGCTATTCTGTTTCTTAGGCTATTAACCTTGTCAAGTTCATTGAAGATATAAGTGTTGTTATATTGAACGGCAGCCGATGAGCGAGGCTTATTGGGAAATGCTCGCAACAAGCATTGTCCTGTTGCACGATATTGCAATGAGGAAAACATATATTTCCATACGCCAAATTCCATTTCAGCTATGAGTTTGGAGTGTGAATAGATTCCTTGTCGGCTTAATCTGCTATATGCCTTATCTATGATTTTCCTTGTCTCGTTCATGCGTCCATTGGAGAATATCCCATTGTCTTGAACGGAATCTCTCAACCAGTCGTCTCCCAAGGTTGTTACCAAGAGACCATCTATAGCATTACGCAATGCCACCTCAAAGCAACTCACGATGGTGAACATCTCCTGCGACAAGCGCAAGTTGTTGCGATACAAAGCCATAGCCTTGCGAGTATCACCATTCGCTGCATCTTTATATCTCTACATTCGTTTGGCAGACAAAATCCGCTCAAAATCTAAATATTCCATAAATATTCGTCCATTTACTTGGTTGAAACAAGAAAAAACGCTATCTTTGAAGCGTTGATTCCCGGTAGCCTCTGATTCGTCAAGCTATCGGGTCTTGTTTTATATACACTTTTGCCTACAAAAATACATTATTTTCTGCGATTATAGCCATGCCACATTATATAATTACAGAAATTCAACCGTAAAAATATTATAAAATTATCGTAGTCTCGTGTAATTATTGTATTCTTTGCAAACGAAAAGAGTTGTTTGACAAGCAAACGTATGCACATTGCAGAAATTAGAACCGTTGCCAAATCATTACCTATATTAAGGTAAAAAGCTCATAAATAGCTCATTTTAAGCTATTCGGCAGATTTTAGCGTAATTTTTTTGAAAATTACAGAAAAAACATTCAACGACTCCTTGTTTTCCACAAAGCCATAGGATGAAATTTGATTCTATCGACAATGTCCGTGTCCTCAAATAGCAACTCTGGAGTGTATTTGCTTGCATTGAAATTCTGTACGTACTCTTTCTCTGAATCCGTAAGCACCAATAGACTTGTGAGAAAATCCTTTACCTCAGTCTTTGCTTTCTCAAAGTCGAAGTGTTCACTTCGCCTCAGCACAGGCAAGAGTTGTGAACGAATCTGCGGAAAACGAATTTTGTCTATCTGCGGAAAGTCTGTATATTCCGTAGGCGTAGCATTGTCTTTTCTACTTGAGCCAACAGTCAGATAAAAGACGGTCGCTTTTCTCAGCAACGTTCTCTCCTCATCGCTCCGAAAGAGTTGATGCTCTACCATGTTATAGACATCATAAATGTCACGTGCAGCACTTCTGCCAATCAAAGCGTTTATTTTGGTGGCGAACAATTCGACAGGCGAAAGAGAACGTACTTTTACATCGCTCAGGAATGGGATGGACACATGGGTCTCCACTGCTGGCAAGATATGGCAACGGTCTGAATAGTTGATTTCTATCTTGATGCCATCGTTGTTGCCTGCAGCATTGGTATAATGAAACACCCATGAGTCGAGCGTATGCGGTGTCTTGGAACCAGGTGCGAGATGATAACCTTCCGACTCCATATAGCGTAGAATCTCGTTATTCACATCTTGTCGAATGGAGAGCATGGAATCTCTGTCGCAATCCACAGTAAAGTCAAGATCTATATCTACCGAGAGTCTTGGCAGTTGGAAAATGGTGAGATTGATGGCTGTGCCTCCTTTCAGCACAAGAGATTTAGACAGTAAAGGACTTTCATGGAAATAGTTGAGTATCTCCACCAATCGCATCACCTTTTCGAGGTTGTCACGAATAAAGCCTTGCTCCTTGGCGATGATGTCAAGAGCTTGTTTGTTATATGAGTTCATATTCTTCTTTTGATGTTAGTTCTTGTGGCACATACATGCGCCATTTATTTATAAATGTATCCGACTCTTCGTTGTTAGTCAACCACTTGACGCTTTTGGTTCCCTTGGCTTGGCACAACTCCAAGAGGGATTCTGAGATATTGGCTTGTTCCTTGATTCGTTCCAACAGATAACCAGTCTTCTGATACAGGAACGCCTTGCTGTACCTTGCAAGATAATCAACGAGCTTTTCCTCATTGAGCAATACAATACCCTCCATGCAATGCAGCAATTCCTCGATGCCCCCAGCTCGATCGATACGGTCAAAGCAATCCAGCAACGTACTCTCCATATCCGTTACTCGCACGTATGGATTTCCCTTGGGAGTCATCATTCCAACGATTTTCTTTGTTTGTCGGCAATAGGTGTAATCCACATTATCGAAAGAAAAGGGATTGAAGCGAGTCATGCTCTTCACAGAAACCTCATTGAATGGTTGATGAGCCAATCCATGAAATTCCAAAGCCGTGTGATAGCCGATGCAAGCTGTCGGCGACAAGTGGCTGCCTATCTCATATTTATCGCAAACTGGTAAGCCCGATGCAATATCCCTCATGCAATAGGTGTTGCGCCGTATAGCCACAATCCACCCTTGTTGCTTGTACCGTGCAAGTAACGCTTCCACCGACTTCACCTTGCCTTTTAGAGCCTCTGAAAGTTCTTCTAAGGTGAATATTCGTAGCTTGTATAATATACTCAGTAGTTCCGTCATTGTTTCTAATTTTGCACAAAAATACGAAATATTATTTATTTATGAGGAAAAGTAGAAACATTTTATTGTTTTTTATATGTTCTTTTACCTATTATTAGTCCGACTTCGGAGGAATATTCCTATCCAGGGATAAACTCTTTTGGGAGTAACCAAAAAGGTTTCGAGTAACTCGAAACATACCTTAGAACGTTTCTGCGAGGTAATGATTTGAAAGCGTTTCTATTTCTTCAATTTGCATTTTTCGCTTTTCCTCGTCTATGCCAACTAAAGCCAACGACTGCCACAACCACTTGAAACTCAAAACAAAAGCTCAAATCTGCTATTTTTTGCTTTTTTAGGCGTTCTTTTTTCTGAAAAACTTATCTGTTTGACGGCTTTCATTTACTTTTTTCTACCGTTTCACCGCATATTTTCGTCCCTTACTCGCAGTTGCCAAAAGGCTACCGCTGAGGCTGCGGCCACGTTGAGCGAGTCTACATGGTGGGCCATTGGGATGCGCACCACATAGTTGCACGAGGCAATGGTGTCAACGGGCAGACCGTCACCTTCAGTTCCCATAACGATGGCGAGACGTTTTTCTGCCATCAGTTGTGGGTCGTCAAGGGGTACCGACTTCTCTGTCAAGGCCATGGCCACCGTCTTGAAGCCGAGTGTTTCCAGCCAACCAACCGGTTGATCCAGCCATGTCCAGGGCACAAGAAACACCGTTCCCATAGACACGCGTATCGCTCTGCGGTTCAATGGGTCGCACGATGTGCGTGAGAGTAAAACTCCATCGATTCCCAAAGCGGCAGCCGAACGAAAGATAGCCCCTATGTTGGTGGTATCAACCACACCGTCTATCACCACTACGCGCCGTGCGTCACAACACACTTTCTCCACGCTCAAGGCTGGTAGGCGGCGCATGGCACACAACACGCCCCGCGTGAGCGTGTAACCAGTAAGCGCTGCAAGCAACTCTCTGCTGCCAGTATAGATGGGCAAGTCGCCACACCGCGCCACGATATCGGCAGCATCACCTGTAAGGTGCTTACGTTCGCAGAGCAAGGCCACCGGCTCATAGCCGGCATCCAGCGCCACCCTAATCACCTTGGGGCTTTCGGCGATGAACAAGCCTTGGTTTTCTTCTTTCTTCTGACGCAGCTGGGCTTCGGTCAACTTACTAAAAATTTCCACTCCAGGGTGGGAAAGCGATGTAATTTCTATAACGTTCATTTTCTTCTGTTCTACCGCTTTTATTCTTGCAAATGTAGCGTTTTTCTGCCACTGTCACAAATTCTTGATAAAGAAGTTATGCCGTCTCGTTTTTTTTTGCTTACTTTGTAGACGTTTACACCATTGCCACTAACTTTAGAAGAATGCATATAGATATGAAAAAGACGTTGCGATGGCTCGTTGCCCTTGTTGCAACCCCCATCGTGCTTTTCCTGCTTTTGGCACTGCTGCTCTACCTGCCGCCAGTTCAGCGGTGGGCAGTTAAGCAAGCCACTCAGTATGCATCACGTTCAACGGGCATGGACATTTCCATCCGTCAGGTGGGGCTTTCGTTTCCATTAGACCTTGAGTTGTCGGGCTTTCGCATGTTGCAGAAGCGCGATTCACTGCCACAGGTGAAGGACACAGTGGCCGATATGCGAAGCCTTTTGTGTTCGGTAGAATTTTGGCCGTTGTTCAAAGGAGAGGTCAACATAGCCCGTCTGGAGTGTCAGTCGCTCCAGCTCAACACCGCCCACCTTATTCCTTCTGTTCGCATAAAGGGACAAGTGGGGCGTCTGTGCCTCGAAAGCCGTGGCATCGACCTGCTCAACGACACCGTGAGGGTCAACCGTGGCGACCTACAAGAAGCCTTTCTCGACATCCAACTCAGCGACACCGTACCTCCCGACACCACTCCCAGCACGAGTTGTTGGTCCATAAACGTTTCACGGCTACGGCTCGCCAACACCGCCCTCACCATCCATATGCCGGGCGACACCCTAATGGTGGCTGCCCAGTTTTCACAGACCGAAGCTAAAAACGTCCATCTTCAGCCCCACGACAACGACTATTCGGTGGAGACGCTCGACTGGCAGGGCGGTTCGCTGGCTTACCACCAGAACTTCCGGAAACCCACACAGGGCTTTGACGCCAACCACATCTTGTTGCAACAGCTTCATCTCGGCATCGACTCGTTTGCTTATATGCCGTCACAACTGCAGATGCACATCCGTGCCTGCAACTTCCTTGAACATAGCGGTCTGCGGGTGACAGGGCTGACGGGCGCGTTCAGGATGGATTCCACCTCGCTCTCGCTGCCACAGTTCCACCTCACAATGCCTGGCTCCGACCTGTCGGGACGCTATGAAATGGCCCTCAACGCCTTTGCCGACAGTTGTCCTGGCCAAATCAGCACACGGTTGTCGGGCTATACCTGTGTGGCCGACCTTCAGCCTTTCCTTTCCGCAGTCCCCTCAAACTTGCGCCGAAAGCTGCCTTCCGACCGCCTAAACCTTGCCTTGGCGTTTGATGGAAACATGCAGCAGGCTTCTATCCGCCAGTTGCAGTTGTCGCTCCCCGGCAAGCTGAGCCTGTCTGCCAACGGACGTGTGGCCAGTCTGTTGCAACCCGACCGCCTTTCCGCCAATCTCCACATCAAGGCGAAAGCTCACAACTTGGCTTTTGTCCAGCCCTTCCTGCCGCTATCGGTGCGCAAGACGGTCCACCTGCCTCGCAACATCGGCCTGAGCGGTAATATCACTGCCAACGGCCCACATTATGCTGCCGACCTTGTAGCCACAGAGGGTGGGGGAACACTCTATGCCAAAGCCCGTTTCAACCGGCAGTCAATGGCCTACACGCTCACCGCAAAAGCCAAACAACTCCACCTTGAACACTTTCTACCCCGTCAGGGACTGCATCCTTTCACGGGCACTGTCGCTACCTCGGGACAAGGCACCGACTTCCTTTCTCCCAAAACGGGCATACGGTTCAAGGCCAACATCGACCGTTTCCAGTATCAGAGCTATGCGCTCGACCACATTCGTGGCGAAGTGAGCCTCCGACAGGGACACATAGATGCCCACCTGCTCAGCAACAACCGCATGATAGGGGGCAACATCCGTGTCAGCGGACGCATCTCTAACCGCTTGGTAGACGTTGTTGTCAACGGCCACATCACCCGTGCCGACCTGAAAACCCTGGCCAAGCTCGACAAGCGTTGGACGCTTTCCACGGATGCCAACCTCCATGTCCGCTCCAACCTCAAAGACTATTATGCTGCCAACGGCCGCTTGTCGGCTGTCGACTTGCGAGAGCAATACCGCCATAGTACAGTTCAGTTGTTGGCCGGCAACTTCTCGGTGGACGGAGCCATGCACGGGAAAGCCGTCAACGCACATGTCGCTGGTCTTTTGGCTAATGCCAATCTGCAAGAACTGGCTGGCATCGACCGTGCCTACCGGCTGTCTACCACTGCCGACGTCACGCTTCAAGGCCAACTGGCCGACAAGCGGTATGCCGTGGAGGGCCATGTGGGCGACTTAAAACTCACCGATGATGAGGCCGATACTGCCAATCCGATTCTCGCAGGAGGCTTCCAGTTTGCTGCCAACATGCACAAGAAGCTCATCAACGGCTCGCTCAATGGGAATGTCGACCACGCTGACTTCTATCAATTGGGACTTGTGGACGCTCCCATGACCACCCGTTTTGGGGCAGACGTGCGCTTCTCAACCAACACTAACGACTGTTACGACGTGGACGGAATGCTTTCTTCCCTGCAAGTCACCGACCGCCAACACACCTACAACCCCGGCGACATCGCCCTTCGTCTGCTTTCGCGCGCCGACACCACCCATGCCATGGTCAAGGGTGGCGACTTCCACTTGCTGGCAGAAGCCCAAGGCAGCTACAAACGCGTGCTTAAAGCTGTCAATAGCATACAGACCACCTTGGAGAAGCAATTCAAGGAAAAACTCATCGACCAGGTTGCTTTGCGCCAACTTCTGCCCGTGGCACACATCAGCCTCAACAGCGGACGCGAAAACTTCTTCAGCCAACTCTTGCAAAACAACGGCTACAAGTTCCGCAACGCACAAGTGGACCTGACGGCATCGCCAACAAGCGGAATTAACGGTACGGCCACCGTCGACTCGCTGGTCTATAAAGACTCCGTCACCATCGACCATGCCAACCTTGTGCTCACCTCCAACGAGTCACAACTCCACTACGACCTGGCCGTAGAAAACAACCAAGTCAACGACTATCCCTATAAAGGCTACCTGAAAGGATCGTTCTACGAACGCGGACTACAGACCAATGCCACCATCCTCGACCAAAAAGGCAAGAAAGCCCTCGACATGGCTCTACAGGCACAGATGAAAGGCAACGGCATCGAAATGAACATCCTGTCGAAGAAGTCGGTCATGGGCTACAAGGAGTTTACCGTCAACGACGGCAACTACCTCTATATGGACGCCGACCAGCATGTTTCAGCACATATGCAGCTAAAGGCTGACGATGGCGCCGGCGTACAAATCTATTCCAACGACGAAGACTCCACATCGCTGCAGAACGTCACGCTCAGCATGAACAACTTCGAATTGGGCAAGCTCTTCAGCGTCCTGCCCTTCATGCCCAAGATGAGCGGTGTGCTCAACGGCGACTACCACATCGTGCATACCGACAACGAGGTGACCGTTTCGAGCGATATGACCATCGACAACCTTGTCTATGAGGACTGTCCCATGGGCAACGTGGGCACCAACCTCGTCTATATGCCGAAAGACGACGGCACCCATTATGTGGACGCCATCATCACCAAGGACGGCAACGACGTGGGACAACTCACCGGAACCTACGATTCTAATGCTGGTGGCGACCTCGATGCCGTATTCAAGCTCAACGAGTTTCCCCTCAACTTCGTCAACGGCTTTGTACCAGATCGCCTCATCGGCCTTCAAGGAACAGGCGAAGGTGAGCTCACCGTCAAGGGACCGCTCGACAATCTCGACATCAACGGCGAGGTCTACCTCGACTCCTCTTATATATATAGCGACCCTTACGGCGTGAAAATGCGCTTTGGCAACGACCCTGTCACCATCCAGAACAGTAGGTTACTGTTCGAGAACTTCCAGGTGTACGCCAACAACGACCAGCCGCTCAACCTCTATGGATGGCTCAACTTCCGCAACGTCAACAAGATGTCAATGAGCGTGCTCATGCAGGCCGACAACTTCGAACTCATAGATGCCAAGGAGAACCCCCGCAGCGAGGTCTACGGCAAAGCCTTCGTCAACTTTGTGGGAGCCATGCGCGGACCGCTCAACAAGCTAAAGATGGGCGGACGCCTCGAAGTGCTGGGCAACACCGATATGACCTACGTCATGCGGGAGAGTGCCCTCAGCACCGACGACCAGATGGAGCAGCTCGTCCACTTCACCAACTTCAACGATTCCACTGCCGACAAGGTGGTGGTGCGCCCCAACATCGAAGGTTTCCAGATGGACATGAGCGTCAGCATCGACGAGCAAGCCCACATCGTGTGTGCTCTCAACAGCGAACACACCAACTATATAGACCTTATCGGCGGTGGCGACCTCACCCTTCACTACGACCCCACCAACAGTATGAACCTTCGCGGACGCTATACGCTCAACAGTGGACAGATGAAATACTCGTTGGACATGATACCTCTGCGCACGTTCAACATTCAGGAAGGCTCTTACATCGAGTTTACGGGCGACCCTATGAACCCTACGCTCAACATCACCGCCACCGAAAACATCAAAGCCACCTACACCGGTGGCATGAACGATCGCATCGTCAACTTCACCACTGGCGTGAAGATGACCAACAACCTCGCCCGCCCGGGCGTGGAATTCATCGTGGAAGCACCCGAAGACCTTGACGCCCAAAACAACCTCAACACCATGAGTGCCGAGGAAAAAGCCAAAATTGCCGTCACTTTGCTGGCTTCTGGCATGTACCTGGCCGACGGTTCGGGCGGCACCTTCGCCATGAACAACGCCTTGGCCTCGTTCATGCAGACCAAAATAAACGACATCTCCGGACGCGCCCTCAGCTCGATGGGCCTCGACATCACCGCCAACATGGAGAGTACTGCCGACGCTTCGGGATCGCTCCACACCGACTACACCCTCAACTTCTCAAAACGACTGTGGAACAACCGCCTGCGCATCAACATGGGTGGCCGCGTGTCCACTGGTTCACAACTGTCTGAAGAGAACGGAGCCTACTTCGACAACTTCTCCTTGGAATATCGTCTCAACAAGAACGAAACCCAATATCTAAAGCTCTACTACGAACGGGAAGCTTACGACTGGCTCGAAGGACAACTCAGCGAGTTTGGCGCCGGTTTCATGTGGCGGCGCAAATTGCAGCATTTCAAGGACATCTTCCGCTTCAAGCCGAAGAAAGACAATGAGCCTCTGCTGCCCAACCGTCCCGATACCACCTTAATAAGATTTAAGAATGAAAAGAAATAATCTTTCTGCCGTCCTCGGCGTTCTGTTGGCAGTCTGCGTTCTATGCGGCTGCTCCACCACAAGTGCCATCCCCGACGGTGAGCAACTCTATACGGGAATGCGTCCCACCACCTATCAGAACTACCAAAAGGGCACCCATTTCGACCAGACCCGCGAAGAGATGGACGTGGTCTTGGCCACCACCCCCAACGCCTCGCTCTTCGGCAGTTCCACCATGAAGTCGCCTTTCCCCATCGGCCTGTGGATATGGAACGCCTTTTCGCAAAGCCAAAGTGGCCTGGGGCGCTGGATTTCAAGAACGTTCGGCTCCAAGCCCGTGCTGCTTAGCTACGCCAATCCCGACCTTCACGTGTCGGTGGGCGAGGGCACACTCAAAAAGCGTGGCTACTTCCACGGCAAGATAGGCTACGAAATATTGCAACAGGGCAACCCTAAGAAGGCCAAGATGCACTACACCGTCGACATGGGGCCTCTATGGACCATCGACTCGCTGAGCTACGTCAACTTTCCTGCCGATGCCAACAACATGATAGCGGCCGATAGCGCCAACGCCATCATTCACAACGGCGACCCTTTCAACGTGGAAAAACTCGAAAAAGAACGTCTCCGCCTTTCCAACGTCTTCCGCGACAACGGCTATTACTATTACGACAAGAACAACGCTGCCTATGTTGCCGACACCATTAGCGAGCCTGGAAAGGTGTTACTACACCTGCAACTGGCCGATAGCCTCGATAGCCGTGTCACCCGAAAATGGTATATCGGTCACGTCACCGTCAATATGAAGAAACAAATGTTTGACTCCTTGCAGCAGCACCAACGCTTCCGCCGTTACACCTTCAACTATAACGGCAAGCGACCACGCTTACGCATGGGTGCCATGCTGGGCGCCATAGAGCTCAGGGCGGGCCATCCGTTCAGCGCCCACAAGCTCGAACAGTCGCAAAACAAACTCAACAGCACCGGACTGTTTTCCTCCACCAACTTTACCTTCACTCCGCGCGACTCCACCGAGGACTGCGATACCCTTGACATGGAGGTGAGCTGCGTCTTCGACAAGCCTTACGACTTCTATGTAGAAGCCTACGGAAAGGGGAAAACCAGCGGCAAGTTCGGACCGGAGTTCATCGTCGGTTTCACCAAACGCAACGCTTTCCGCAGTGGCGAACTGCTCAACATCAAACTGCGCGGTGCCTACGAGTGGCAGACTGGCCATGCCTCGGAAGGCTCAAAATCGAAGTTCAACTCCTACGAGTACGGTGCCGAGGCTTCACTCGACATTCCCCGCATCGTCAACCCCTTCCGCACGCCCATCCGCAAGCGGTTGATACGTTTGCAACAACAGATGGAACAAGCCCGCCGAGAGGGAAGGACGTTCTCACCGCCCAAGCCCAAGCATCGCTTCTATGCTACCCCTTCCACCGTGCTGAAAGCTTCCACCAACGTCATCAACCGTGCCGACTACTTCAAACGACACGTCGTTTCGGGCGAGCTCACCTACAACTGGCAGCCCACCGCCACCTCCACATTCTCGCTGAGCCCCTTCTCGCTCACCTACGAATATATGCAGAGCCGTACCGAACGCTTCGAAGCACTGGCCGACAGTATGCCTTATCTGCGCACGTCCATGGCCGACCAGTTCATCCCCAAGTCGTCGTTCTCCTACACCTACATCAGTCCCTCCACTTGTCGCAACCCCATTACGTGGTGGACCACTGTGAGCGAAGCTTCCAATCTGATATCTTTGGGAAAATTATGCTTTGGCACCAAATGGAGCGAAAAGGGCAAGACAATGTTCAAAAACCCCTACGCCCAGTTCTTCAAGGTTGAAACCAACTTCACCAAACTGTGGACAGTGGGCGAAAAGAGCACCGTGGCTGCCCACATCAACGCTGGCGTGGTGTGGAGCTACGGCAACTCCAGTGTTGCTCCCTACACCGAACAGTTCTATGTGGGTGGTGCCAACAGCATCCGTGCCTTCAATGCACGCAGCATCGGACCGGGCCGCTACCGTTCAAAGACGCGCATGATGAGCTATGTGGAACAGACTGGCGACATCAAGTTTCTTGCCAACCTCGAATACCGTCCCCACCTTATGGGTAGCCTCTACGGGGCGGTCTTCCTTGATGCGGGCAACGTATGGTTGCTCCACAACGACGGTAGCGACGGCACTCCTCGCGAAGGTGGAAAGTTTCAGGCCAAGAATCTGTTTAAGGAAATGGCTTTGGGCACCGGCATAGGCCTACGTTACGACATAGGGTTCTTCATGCTTCGTCTCGACTGGGGCATAGGTCTGCACGTTCCTTATGCCGGACATTCAGGATTCTACAACGTAGACAGCTTCAAGGACGCCCAGACGCTGAACCTGGCCATCGGCTTGCCTTTCTAAAAGAAACTGGTTGTTCGCCTTTTGCCTGCTTACCAACCTGCCATTTGGCAGGCCTTCTTCAGGATATCGGCATGGTCGAATGCTAATAGGGGAAGTGAGCGAAGCGAAAACCAACGCGCCTCGGCTGCATCGTCAGCTCCCTTCACGGGCATGGGAAAGGGAAGGGTAGCAAAGTAGGCCACAGTGACGACACGCTCCCGCGGGTCACGATCTACCGCACTGAAAGCCCCCACCTGGGTGAGCAAGTCCACCCGCAATCCTGTTTCTTCTTCCAGTTCACGCCGTGCCGCAGCCTCAGCAGTCTCGTCAATGTTCATAAATCCGCCTGGGAAAGCCCATTGCCCTTCACACGGAGCGTGCTTGCGCTGAATGAGCAACACCTTGGTGTCTTCGCCATCATGGGCAAACACCACACAATCGGCGGTGACCGCCAGATGGGGATAACGGTAGGTAAACATCTGTTTTGTTTTTGGTAAATAGTGATGTATAAGGACAAAAGTACGAAAAAGCCCCCATATATTCAATTATTTTCAGTATCTTTGTCGACATAATATTCATTACTAACTATTCAAAACCTAAAAGCCAATAACATGAAGAAAGTTTTTATGACCTTGCTGACCGCCACCATGGCGACAGCAGTGATGGCTCAGTACGCCTCCCGTCCCGCCATCCCGCGTGATGCCGAGATAGAGCAGAAGGTGGAAGAACGTCTCCAGAAGATGACGCTTGACGACAAAGTGGGGCAGATGCTGGAGCTGAACCTCGACGTGCTGGGCACGATGACCGTCGAAAACCCTACGGTCGACCGTGACAAACTCCGCCAAGTGATGCAACAGATGGGACGCCCCGACAGCGAAACAGCCGCTCTGTTGAAACTGTCCGACAAGCAGATACTTGCCAAGATGGGCTCGCTGCCTGTCGACATCTATCCCGACGGAGCCAAACGTGTATGGAAGCTCAACCAGACCATGCTCGACACCACCATCGCCAAGTATCGCGTGGGCTCGTTCCTCAATGCCCCTGCCACACGAGCAGCCACCGTTGAACAATGGCAGAAGTGGATTCCACTCATCCAGAAACTGTCGATGAAGTATCTCGGCATACCTACCATCTACGGACTGGACAACAACCACGGTGTGACCTACGTACAAGGAGGAACGCTCTTCCCACAACCCATCAACGTGGCAGCCTCTTTCAACACCCAACTGGCCACCACCACCGCTGAGGTTTGTGCCTATGAGAGCCGCGCTGCCGACTGTCCCTGGGTGTACAACCCCACACTCGACCTTGGACGCGACCCCCGATGGGCACGCATTTGGGAAAGCTACGGCGAAGACCCTGTGGTGAACGCCCGCATGGCTGAGGCTGCCATACGTGGCTATCAGGGCGACAACAACAACCGTTTGGGCATCTACAACGTGGCCACATCCGTCAAACACTACTTTGCCTACGGCGCTCCGTTCACCGGCAAAGACCGCACACCGGCCTATGTATCGCCACAAATGCTGCGCGAAAAGTACTTTGAGCCCTTCCGTGCCGCCATCCGCGCTGGTGCACTTACGGTGATGGTCAACTCGTCGTCCATCAACGGAATGCCCGTACACGCCAGCTGGGAATACCTGACCAAGTGGTTGAAACAAGACCTCAACTGGGATGGTATGATCATTACCGACTGGGCTGACATCAACAACCTCTATACACGCGAGAAAGTGGCCAAAGACAAGAAAGACGCCATCCGACTGGCCATCAACGCTGGCGTGGACATGAGCATGGATCCTTACAGCGTTGACTTCTGCATACTGCTCAAACAACTCGTCAACGAGGGCAAGGTGAGCCAGGAACGCATCGACGATGCCGTTAGACGCATCCTTCGACTGAAATACCGTCTGGGCCTCTTCGACAAGCCGGACACACGCGCAAAGGACTATCCCAAGTTCGGTAGCGACGAGTTTGCTGCCAAAGCACTTGCTGCCGCCGAGGAATCGGAAGTGTTGTTGAAGAACGAAGACCAGCTCTTGCCCCTGAAGAAAGGCACCAAAATCTTGCTCACTGGCCCCAACGCCAACCAAATGCGTTGTCTCAATGGTGGCTGGAGCTACACTTGGCAGGGCTCTAAGGCCGAAGACCTGTCGGCAAAATACAACACCATCTATGAGGCTTTGTGCAACAAGTTCGGAGCCAACAACATCATCCTCTCCCAAGGCGTCACCTACAATGAGAAAGGAACGTATGATGCCGAAAATGCTCCCGAAATTGACAAAGCCGTCAGCGCTGCTGCTCAGGCCGATGTCATCGTGGCTTGCATAGGCGAAAACTCCTACACCGAAACACCGGGCAACCTCAACGACCTCACGCTCTCAAAGAACCAGCGCGACCTCGTAAAGGCTTTGGCTGCCACTGGCAAACCTATCGTGCTCGTGCTCAACGAAGGCCGCCCACGTCTCGTGGCTGACATCGAACCACTCAGCAAGGCCGTGATAGACATCCTGCTCCCTGGCAACTACGGTGGGGACGCTCTTGCCAACCTGCTTGCTGGCGATGCCAACTTCAGCGCAAAACTTCCTTACACCTATCCCCGCGAAATCAACTCGCTGGCCAACTACGACTACAAGGTGAGCGAAGAGGTTGGAACCATGGCTGGTGCCTACAACTATGATGCCAAGGTATCGCTGCAATGGCCTTTCGGTTACGGCTTAAGCTACACCACCTTCGAATATGGCAACCTGAAAGTTGACCGCAACTCGTTCACTGCCGACGACATGCTCACCGTCAGCGTAGACGTCACCAACACAGGAAGCCGTGTGGGCAAAGAGGCTGTATTGCTCTATTCGAGCGACTTGCTGGCTTCGCTCACCCCAGACAACCGTCGTCTGCGCGCCTTCCAAAAGGTGGAACTGCAACCGGGCGAAACACGCACCGTTACCTTCCAGCTGCCTGCCAAAGAACTTGCCTTTGTGGGCTTTGACGGTCGCTGGACACTGGAAGAGGGCGACTTCACCCTCAAGATTGGGCACCTAACACAAAACGTGACCTGCACCAAGACCAAGATTTGGGACACACCCAACATCGACTAAACCCTGTTGAAACATATAAACAGTTCAGGCTGTCTTCCGTTGTTGTCCGTTTGGACATTTTGGGGAAGACAGCCTGAACTGTTTTTTTGACTTTCTGCTTACTTCACCGGCAAGTTGTCGAGGAAGGAAGTAATAGCTTTCAGCATCTCCGAATGATACTTATAGTCTTCGTTAAATCCAAATCCGTGACCTCCTGTTGGATAGGCATGTAGCTCTGTGTGGATGCCAGCACGAAGCAATGCCTCATAATAGGCTATGCCGTTCTCGCAGGGAGGCACAAGAGTGTCGTCGGTGGCAAGAATGACAAGGGCGGGTGGCGTTATGCCGGCACGCACTTGACGCTCGTTGGAGTATTCCCATTGGCGTGGCGTGCTCTCCTTTTCGTTACCAAGCAGGGCATTGCGCGAACCCAGATGCGTGCCAGGACCCATGGTGACAACTGGATAGAACAACAACGAGAAATCGGGCAGCTCGTATGCCTCACCATGGGTAGACACGGTGCTGGCAAGATGGCCTCCTGCCGAAAAGCCCATGATGCCCACGTTGTGAGGTTGGATGTGCCATTCAGCTGCATGGCTACGAACGGTTTCAAGGGCTTTCCGGGCATCACTGAAGGGCAAGGTGCGGTCGCCGTGCGGCATTCTGTATTTCAACACGAAGAAGGCTATGCCCTGACGATTGAAGAACGGAGCCCACGCATAGCCTTCGTGATCCATGGCAAGAAACTCGTAGCCTCCTCCGGGGCAGCACACCACGGCCCGGCCTGTGGCCTTGCTCTTCTCGGGAAGGAAACAGGTGAGGGTAGACGCACTGTCAGCTGATAGCTGTAGGATAAACTTCTTGTCGGTTTGCGCTTGGGCATGGTTGACGAACAATAGCAACAACAGGAAGACAAAGAAAAGCCTTTCTATCGTCTTTGATAACTTATTGTAAGACATAGTTTTGCTAATTAATGGTTAGCTTGTTGCTTGAATGTTTGCGTGCCTTCACTTCCTTGATGACTTCAAGGCGTTCAAGGTAGATGGGGCGATACTTGTCTATCTGTGCCTGCAGGGCTTTGCTGCGCTGATCGAGTTGCAGATACTCCTCGCTGTCGGTCTGCTTTTGCTTTTTCAGGTCAATCATGCGAGCCAGCAATTGGCGTTGCAGGTCTTCGGCGGTACGCAGTTGCTCGCCCATGCGCTGGGTCTGCTCAAGAAATTCCACGGCACGGTCTATGTGATTATTGTCTTCTGTCATGGCGCTGGCTACTTTAAAAATTGTATTTTGCTTTCTATGCGGGGTTTGGCATCGGGCTGCTCGTCAGGATATCCCACGGCAATGAGGTAGTCGATGTCGTAGTCGGCCGGAATATTGAGCTGCTGGATATAGGGTTGCGCTTCGGGAGTGTCCTTCATAAACCGCAGAGGTCCACCCAGACAACAGGTGCCCAAGCCCAACGACTGCGCAGCAAGGAGGATGTTTTCGCCCAACAGTCCTGCCTCAATCTTTCCGCTTCCGTCCTTCGGTGTGGCTATAACGATGACGTTGGGAGCGTTGCGAAAGAGCGTCTTGAAGTGGGCATCGCGTTTCACGGCCTCGGGATTGAGCTTGCGGTAGATGGTGGTCAGCCCATCAACCCACGTCTTGTTTTCCACAACACGCACCTCCCACGGCTGACTGTTCATGCCACTTGGAGCGTTGATGCCACACTTTGCTAACAACGCCAACTTCTCGTGCTCGACAGGGCGGTCGAGATAGCGGCGCACCGAACGGCGTTCCATGATGGTTTTTATCACTTCGTTGGAGGTTTCGGTCTGCTGGGCACAACCCATAATGGGGGTCAAAAGCAAACCGCATAACAAAAGATGCTTAATGGTCATAGTTGTATCGTCTATTGGTTTATTGATGCAAATATAGCAAAAAACCAGCAAACACCTTTTCCGAAAAGCAAAAATCACAGTCAGCTGGCAAGTTTTCTTCTTTCTTGACATGGGGTTGAGAAGAAAACTTGTACCTTTGTTTAAAGAAAGTTTCATAAAGATGAAAAACAGGAAAATGCTGAACATCATCATCGCCCCCGATTCCTTCAAAGGTAGCCTCACCGCTACCGAAGCTGCCGAAGCCATCAAACAGGGCGTGGAAGACGCTGCAGCAGAAAACGGCTATAGCGTAACTACCACACTGCTGCCAATGAGCGACGGCGGAGAAGGCATGGCAGACGCCTTTGCCGCAGCTACACGGGACAACCTCGTGCACGTGGAAGTGAACGATGCACTGATGCGCCGGCACGATGCGGTTTACTGCCTGAAAGACAACACGGCCTACATAGAAGTGGCACAGGCAGTGGGACTCACCCTCATAGAGCCCGAACAACGCAATCCCATGTCCGCCACCAGCTATGGGGTGGGCGAACTCTTGACCGATGCCCTGCGCAGAGGAGCACAACACATGGTGGTGGGACTTGGCGGAACTGCCACATCCGACTGTGGCATAGGTATGTTACGGGCACTCGTTCAACTTTTGGGCAAACGTGACGAACACATCGATGAAGTGCTAAACCGCCACTTCCACAACACCACTATCACGTTGGCCGCTGACGTTACCGCCCCACTTTGCGGCCCCACAGGAGCTGCCTACACGTTTGCTGAGCAGAAAGGAGCAACACCCACGATGCTACCACAACTTGAACAACGCGCCCGCCGTTTTGCTGAAGCCTCGGCACGCCATTTCGGTTTCGACCGTTCGGGCGACAACGGTGCCGGTGCTGCCGGTGGACTGGGATATGCTTTCTTGCAATACTTCGGGGCTTCCATGCGTTCGGGTGCCGAACTGCTGATGGAAGGCCAGCACATGGACCGCCTTCTTGCCACGGCCGACTGGCTTGTCACAGGCGAAGGAAAGAGCGACAGACAGACACTGATGGGAAAATTGCCTTACCGATTGCTGAAACACGCCCTGCAACAAAACGTGAAAGTAGCCTTGTTGTCGGGACAGACAACCGAGGTGGAAGCCCTGAAAGCAGCTGGCTTCACCGACATTCTTGCCGCCACCCCAAGTCAGCTATCTTTGGTTGAGGCGTTGCAACCAGAAGTGGCAAAAGCCAATTTAAGCAAAGCTGCAAAGAGATGGTTTAACTCACAGACAACAAAACACTTATAAAGATGAATATAGACACTGAAAAATGCAAGGAGGAGTTTTGCAAACTACTCCGTTCCACAGGACGTGAAGGAGTGGAAGACGTGATAGCCGACCTGGAAGAACAGGGCTTTTTCAAGGCTCCCGCTTCGGCCGGACATCACCTAAACGTGGAAGGCGGACTGGCGCTCCACTCGCTCAACACGGGCAAGGCAGCCCTAATGGTGTGGGAAGGAATGAAGCAACTCGATCCCAGTGTGGAGCGCGAGGTGAAGCGCGACCACGTCATCATAGCCTCATTGCTGCACGACGTGTGCAAGACCGACATCTATAAGCGGGCCATGCGCCGGCAACGCAACCCTGCAACGGGCGTCTACGAGGATGTGGAAGGGTGGAAGGTGAGCTACAGGAAGTTTCCTATAGGACACGGTGAGAAGTCGGTCATCAACCTGTTGTGTAGTGGTCTGGAACTCTACGACGACGAAATGCTTGCCATTCGCTGGCACATGGGCGCATGGGGCATCAACATGAACAGCTATGAAGACCAGCGTTGCTATGATGCAGCCCGCACACTCTATCCGCTTTGCACCATCGTTGGGGTGGCTGACGGTTTGGCAGCCGGCATCATGGAACGCACCGCCGAAGACGTGGAGCAGCTTTAACGCTGTTCAACAAAGGCACGTATCTCGCCAATATGGGCACGGCCATAAGCTCGCCCGAGGTCATAGACGCACTGCATATCGGCTGGCGACTTGCTCACATCGGCAATGTTGAGCGGAGCATCTGGGGCAAGGACAAGCGTGTTGCCCTGTTGTTCCTGTTGGGCCACATAGTCCAACTGAGCATTATACATATCGGGACGTTCGTCCATGGCTTTGCGAATGGCGGGATGGCGACGCAACCAGAAGTCAACAATGTGAATATAACCCTTCTGACGCTTACGATAGGAACGGGGCTGGGAGAGGATGACCACGTTGCGGACGTAGCCCTGACGTTGGAAGAAAGCCAGCGGAATGCTGTCGGCAATGCCGCCATCCAGCAGTTTACGCCCGCACAGGTGCACAATGCGCGACACCACGGGCAGAGAAGCCGAAGCCCGTATCCACTCAAGGGTCTCATGGTCTACCTTTTCCAACTGGTGGTAGACGGCTTTGCCACTGTCTACATCGGTGCAAACCAGCCAGAACGCCATGGGATTGGCTGCAAAGGCTTCAGCATCGAACACATCGTAGCGCATGGGCACCATATGATAGGCCATTCGGGCGTTGACAAAATTGCCTGTGAGCAGCCACGAACCCCAAGACGTGTACCGCCAACACCGTGCAAACCGCTTGTTGTAGCGCAAGGCTCGCCCAGGCTGCCGGCTCTTGTAGTTGCAGCCAAACGCTGAACCTGCCGACACACCCACCATACCATCGAAACTAATGCCTTCCTCCATCATCACATCGAGGATGCCAGCTGTAAACAGGCAGCGCATTCCGCCACCTTCAAGTACCAATCCTGTCTTCATATGTAGCTACAAAGTTACACGATTTCTGCCAATTTTCTACCCATTCTTTTGCAGAATTTACGGAAAAAGCGTAGCTTTGTATTTCAATTAGCATCTACACATGAACACTATCAGCAAACACATCGTGGTGACCTCAATGGTGAGGGGCTTCTTCGACAGCTTCTTCTCGGGGCTATTGGACAGCAAGGCCCAATCGGTTGAAGAAAAACGTCAACCACGTTTATTAAAACAACTGGTGGCAGCGTGTTACGAAAATATGTCAGGCTGCTTCTCAAACGTAATGTTTCCGCTCTTGTTGGGCATGAACTTCGAGAGTTACGACAAGGCGGTGGAGGCCATGCAGGCCCACCACTTCAGCAACGACACGTCACACAAGCTGCTATTGCGCTTTGCCTGCCAGTCGAAACCGCTCTACGACACGCTGGTGGCCGAATACAGGCGGCAGATGGAAACACTGCTCTTAGGACACATTCAGTCGGTGACAGAACATGTGCGCACACGAAAGCCAATGCCAGAAGGCGAGGAAATGGATAGCGACCACGCCATACGTGCCGTAGTGCGTGCCGAAATGCACGGCTATGCGCTGGGCATCAAGGTCAGTGGCACCGGCCGCACATCGCTCCACCAGCCCACAGTGTTCAGGTTGATGGCGGAAGGAATGGCCACATTGCTGCACGACGAGGAGACAGACGTCTGGGCAGACATGGAAAAGATTGGCCTCGACGGTGTCTACAGGCGCGTGTGCAAGGATGCACGCAACTATGAAACGCTCATCAACGAGATGAATCAGGCCTACGAAGATTTGGCCACGGCCGAGGGCATCGTGAGCGCTTCGGGCGAAGACAAAAAAGACAACAAATAACGGTACGGAAACGGCTGCTCTGTAAAAGCGGCCGTTTTAGCGTCTAAAACACGGCTTTTCAGCGCCTAAAACCAGCTCTTTTAGGAGCTAAAACACTGGGTCTTTGAACACAATACCTAACGCATTGATAGTCAACAAGATACAAAATCCATGACAAACATCGACAAAACACGGCCTTACTGGTTCCCCATGAGGGTGACTTATGGACGGGAAATGAAGGTGAAAGCGTTTCTCGAAGCGCATGGCGTGACCTGTTTTCTGCCCATGAAGCCACAGATGAACTGCGAGAACGGGAAGGTGAGCCATACGGAGGTGCCTGCCATCAGCAACCTATTGTTTGTCAACGACAGTTTCGAACACATTCTCTATTTCAAACATTCCTGCGAGGAGGCAATGCCACTACGCTGGATGACGCGACCCAAAACGGCTGCCCATAATGCTCCCAACGAAGTGATGGTGGTGCCGGAACGGCAGATGCAGAATTTCATAAAAGCTGCTTCAGCTCCCAAAGAGCTCTTTACCTATCTCACCACAGACGATCTGGTGGGCAAAGCGGGCCATCGGGTGGTCATCACTTCCGGTCCTTTCAAGGGCGTGGAGGGCATCATCAAGCGAGTGCACGGCAACAAGCGGGTGGTGATAGAGCTGGAAGGGCTCGGCGGACTGGCCATCAACTTTGTGCCGAAGACGCTGATGACCATTCAGGAAGAGTAGGGTACAAAAACGAAAACAGGCAAGAACCCAAAAGGTTCTTGCCTGTTTTTGTTGATATATTGTAATGGTTGGCAGACAAATGACTGGATGGTCAATTGCCCGTCATGCGTTTTCAGTTGTGCGCCTTCAGGTCTTTCAGCGTTTGCTGAAGGGCAGCAATCTTCTCTACCGAATCGCTTTCTTTCTTGCGTTCGAGCGCTACCACCTTCTCGGGAGCGTGTGCCACAAAGTTCTCGTTGGACAGTTTCTTGCGAACACCAGCCAAGAAGCCTTCCAAATGCTTGAGCTGGGCTTCGGCTTTGGCTATTTCTGCCTCCACATCGATAAGGTCGCCCAATGGAACGGCAAACTCGTCTGTGCCTACCATGAAGGCTGACGCGTCGGCAGACTTTTCTTCCACCACGTCAATGCGATCGAGGTTGCCCATCTTCAGCACGGTGTCGTTGTAGGCGGCAAAGGCATTTGAGCCAATGGCCTGCAAGGTGAGCTGCTCTTTCTGGGCGATGTTCTTCTGGTTGCGCACGGTGCGCACTCCCGATATGATTTGCTTTACCTGCTCGATATCGGCGGTGAGCTTCTGGTCTTCGGCCGTGGGCGCCTCCAATGAGAGCACTGCACGCATGATACTTTCGCCTTCGCTGCGCTGGGCAAGGTGCTGCCATAGCTCCTCGGTGATGAACGGCATGAACGGATGGAGCATCTTCAGCAGGTCGTCGAAGAAGGAAAGGGTGGCCTGATAGGTGGCGGCGGCAATGGGTTTGCCATATTCGGGCTTAATCATCTCCAAATACCAACTGGAGAATTCGTCCCAGAACAAGCGGTAGACCGTCATGAGCGCTTCGCTGATGCGGTAGCCCTTAAACAGTTCCTGCATCTCGGCGTTCACCTCTTTCAGCTTGGCTGCAAACCATTTCACGGCGGTCTGCTGGGCTACGGAGGGCTGAACGTTGTCGTCCACCTGCCATCCCATCACCAAACGGAAAGCATTCCAAATCTTGTTGTTGAAGTTACGGCCTTGTTCGCACAGACTTTCGTCAAACAGAATGTCGTTGCCTGCAGGTGCACTGAGCATCATTCCCATGCGCACACCGTCTGCTCCGTACTTCTCGATGAGCGAAATGGGGTCTGGCGAGTTGCCAAGACTCTTCGACATCTTGCGTCCCAACTTGTCACGCACAATGCCTGTGAAGTAAACGTGCTTGAAGGGGAACGTGTGGCGGTATTCGTAGCCGGCCATAATCATGCGCGCTACCCAGAAGAAGATGATATCCGGACCAGTAACAAGGTCGGAAGTAGGGTAGTAGTAGTTCACTTCGGGATTGTCGGGGTGCTCAATTCCATCGAAAACACTCATAGGCCACAACCAGCTTGAGAACCATGTATCGAGGCAATCGCTCTCCTGCTCGAGGTCGGCAGCGGTGAGCTGCGGGTTCTTGGCCTGTGCCTTGACGAGTGCTTCCTCGGCGGTCTCTGCCACAACAAAGTCTTTTTTGCCCTCGACAGTGGTGAAATAGTAGGCCGGTATGCGGTGGCCCCACCACAACTGCCGACTGATACACCAGTCTTTGATGTTTTCCAGCCAGTGGCGATAGGTGTTCTTATATTTCTTTGGGTAAAACTCTATGTCGTCGTTCATTACGGGCGGCAATGCAATGTCGGCAAAGTGCTGCATCTTGAGGAACCACTGAGTGCTCAACTTCGGCTCGATGGGCACGTTGGTACGCTCAGAGAAGCCCACTTTGTTCTCGTAGTCTTCCACCTTCTCCATGAGATGAGCGGCTTCCAAGTCGATGGCTATCTGCTTGCGGACGTCCATACGGTCTTGACCGACGTACATTCCAGCTGCTTCGCTGATGGTTCCGTTGTCGTTGAAGATGTCTATGGTGAGCAAACCGTGCTTCAATCCGAGGGCATGGTCGTTGACATCGTGTGCAGGAGTGACCTTCAGACAACCCGTTCCGAACTCTATATCAACGTAATCGTCCTCGATGACTGGTATTTCGCGGCCTACCAGAGGAACAATGACGTGCTTGCCCTTCAGCCAAGTGTTCTTCACGTCGTTGGGATTGATGCACATGGCAGAGTCGCCCATGATGGTTTCAGGACGCGTAGTGGCCACAACGGCATAATAGCCCTTGTCGTCCTTGTGCATAACATTGCCTTCGTCCACCTGACGGCAGTCGGCTTCCACCACACGGTATTTCAGATAGTAGAGCTTGGAGTGCTCGTCCTTGTATATAACCTCTTCGTCGCTGAGGGCGGTCTGCGCCTTCGGGTCCCAGTTGACCATGCGCACACCACGGTAGATATAGCCCTTATCGTACAGGTCACAGAACACTTTTATCACACCGCGCGAACGAACTTCGTCCATGGTGAATGCTGTACGGTCCCAATCGCACGAACATCCTAACTTGCGCAACTGCTTTAGGATGATACCACCGTGCTCTCTTGTCCAGTCCCAAGCGTGCTCAAGGAAGGCTTCACGCGACAAGTCGGTCTTCTTAATGCCCTCTTTGGCGAGCTTGTTCACCACCTTGGCCTCGGTAGCTATCGACGCGTGGTCGGTGCCAGGCACCCAACAGGCGTTCTTTCCCTCCATGCGCGCACGCCGAACAAGGATGTCCTGAATAGTATTGTTGAGCATGTGACCCATATGGAGCACTCCCGTCACGTTGGGCGGCGGGATAACTATGGTGTAAGGTTCGCGCCCATCGGGCTTAGAACTAAAGAGCTTGTTGTCAAGCCAGTACTGATACCATTTCGATTCAACCTCTTTTGGGTCGTACTTACTTGCTAATTCCATTTTTTCGTGTTTCGTCTTATAATGTTAAAAACATTGCACAGACCCTTTGGCCTGCATAGATTTTGTTGCAAAAGTACGAAAAATCCAGTAGAAATCACTAACTTTGCATCAAATAATTGGAACCGTGCATACAAAAGAACAGTATTTGGCTGCCTTCGAGCGGTTGCTCGATGTGCAGGAACGTCTACGAAAGGAATGTCCGTGGGACCGCAAACAAACCTTCCAAAGCCTTAGGCCTAACACCATCGAGGAAGTGTATGAGCTATGCGACGCCCTGATGAAAGAGGACAAAAAGGAAATTTCTAAAGAGTTGGGAGATGTCATGGAGCATGTCATCTTCTATAGCATATTGGGCAAGGAAGCCGATAGTTTCGACTTTGCCGACGTGTGCAACCAACAAGCCGACAAGCTTATGTTCCGCCACGACTTCATCGACTGGAGAGGATGGACCGTTGACAACCCCGAAATGACCGTCAACAAAGATGGACACGTGGTCTACAAGGACGACCAACAGACGCTCTCGCAAGCAAAACCAGACACAGCATCAAAGGTGGAAAGCACGTGGGAGCAAAGCAAACAACGCGAACGGGGCGGCAACAAAACTGTTCTTGCCGGTGTTCCCAATAGTCTACCATCGCTCATCAAGGCCTATCGCATACAGGACAAGGCTCGCAACGTGGGCTTCGACTGGGAAAAGAAAGAGGATGTGTGGGCAAAAGTGAAGGAAGAACTGGGCGAACTGGAAACCGAATTGCGCCACGAAGACGCACGACGGTCTACCGAAGAACTGGGCGACTTCCTCTTCAGCGTCATCAATGCTGCTCGCCTATACCACCTGAACCCCGAAAATGCACTGGAAACAACCAACCAGAAGTTTATCCGACGCTTCGGCTATGTGGAGCAAAAGGCAAAAGAGCAGGGGAGAGCTCTCAAAGATTTAACCCTCGCCGAAATGGACGAACTGTGGAACGAAGCCAAAAAACTGGAGACAAAAGACAACAATAACCTTTAAAACACATTATATTATGAAACATATTAGATTGGTAGTTGCATTGATGATAGCAACATTTGTGATAGCTGGATGCCAAAACACAAAAAACCCTAAAGCCAACGCTGAAGTAGAAACCAACGACAACGAACAGGCCGCTGACAACGACAGCACCGTCTATGGCGTGGAAATAGCTGCCGCTATGCACTCGCTGGAAATGAAAGGAACGGACGGAAAGATGTACCACTTCCTGAAAGACATGGACGATTCGGCATGTGTCTTCGGCGGACTGCTTGACGGCGACCAACTGGCCGTAACCTACCGCGTGGAGAAAAACGAGTTTGGCGCTGACACCATTGCCACAAAAATCATCAACCTAACCACCTTACAGGCGCATTGGCAAAGCCTTGACAAAGACTTTGAACTGCTGAAAGGCGGTGAAGTGAAGAGCCACCAAGAAGGCGAATCACGGCCATGGACATCGTGGCGCATCCTCAACGGACACCTGCTGCTCAACAAAGACACCTTCGACATCACCCTGTTAGGGCCTGACTCGCTGTTCCTCGAAGACAAGGAAGGCATTTACACCTATAAACGCGCGAAGTAAACACCACCCAGTGGAGCCGTTCAAAATACACATATTGGGATGCGGAAGCGCACTACCCACGCTTCACCACAACGCCTCTTCACAGGTGGTGGAAGTGAGACAGAAGCTTTTCATGGTGGACTGCGGCGAAGGAACACAAATGCAACTGCGCCGCTCACACATCCGCTTTCTGAACATTAGGTGCGTCTTCATTTCCCATCTGCACGGCGACCACTGCTTCGGACTTGTTGGAATGCTCTCCACCTTCGGGATGCTCGGGCGCACTATGCCCCTGCACATCTATGCGCCAACTGACATGGAACCGCTCTTGGCGTTGGAAAAACAACTATTCCTGCAAGGATTGACCTACGAAGTGGTTTTCCACGGTGTAGACACAAAAACACAAAAGGTGGTGTACGAAGACCGCAGCCTCACAGTGGAAACGTTGCCACTGCGCCATCGTGTGCCGTGCTGTGGCTACCTGTTTAGGGAAAAACCCACGTTGCCGCATATCAGACGCGACATGATTGACTATCTGAACATTCCGTTCTCGCAAATCAACAACATCAAGAATGGGGCTGATTGGACTACCGAAGATGGCAAAACTATTCCCAACAACCGACTGGTTTTGACGGCCGATGCCCCCAGAAGCTACGCCTATTGCTCGGACACGTGCTATCTGCCCAAACTGCACGAACGCATAAAAGGGGTTAACAT
>OIYF01000060.1_pt1 | contig 56069 bp, 40 predicted proteins | sample 1587971 | NCBI WGS metagenome assembly OIYF01 (sample SAMN03283248) | human gut metagenome | biome: human-associated habitat; material: feces | host: Homo sapiens | place: Peru | collected 2012 | reverse complement strand
GGGAGGACTTTTCTCTTATTTGAGGGCTTATTTGACCCATATAACGCCATATAAATTGTTTATAAGGCTCTTTTTTGTAGAAAAACAAAAACTCGTTGTACATCCACACAAGAACGTACAACGAGTTTCTTGTTATTTATATTGGGAGTTTTGACACGCCCTCTTTTATTGTAGTCTGCAACTGCCTTGGGTTTACGTTGTGGACTGTCAGTGGCTTGAAGGTGTCTTGTCGTTCTCCATATCCCGGCGCGACTTGCTCTTGGTCACCATCCACACACCGATGCACACAAGCACGATGGCCACGCCCTGTGCCGGACTGAACACGCCGATGCCTGTAAGCACACTCACGATGACTGACACCACAGGCTGCACATAGTTGTAGATGCTCACCACGGTAGGCCGCAACGTGGTCTGTCCCACCATCATCAGCATATATGCCACATAGGTTCCTATGCCCACCACAAAGGCTGTTTCCCACCATGTAGAGGTAGGAACGGCAGCGAAGTCGATGTTGGCCACATGATGAGAGGTAAACGGCAGAATAATCAGACAGGCATAGGTAAACATCCACTTGTTGACCGTCACCACCGAATATTTGCGCACCAGCTTGTTGAAAAGCGAAAGATAGAGGGCGTAGCTGAGTTGTGCGCCCATGCAAAGCAGGTCGCCACGGATGTCCCCCACCCGTGCATTGCCCGAAGAAGCACTGGTAAGGATGAGCGTAACTGCTCCAGCGCAGCCTATAGCCACGCCGAGTGCTTTCTTCATTGTGATGGGTTCGTGGAGGATGAGGGCTGCCAAAATCATGGCAAAGATGGGCATCGAGGTGGTGACGATGCTGGCATTGATGGGCGAGGTGATGCTCAGTCCGATGGTGAAGCAACACTGGTTGGTGACCAGTCCGAAGAGTCCGGCACCAGCAAAGAGCAAGATGTCACGTTTGGGAACATGCTCGTGGGGAAGAAAAAGCGAGGTGAGCCAAAACAAGAGTGCTCCTCCTGCCACACGCATTGATACCATGTCAATACCTGTAAGTCCGTGGGTCATGGCATCTTTCCCCAGCGGAGCCATCAGTCCCCAAAAGGCGCCAGCCAGAAAAAGGCTTGCGTGTGCCGCCAATGGGCGGCCAATTTGTAGTTTCATTGGTTGTATATCCTGAATTGTTGTTCCTCGTTCAGCGCTCTTCGAGCGGTGTGTACTGCTGTACACCGAGTATGTTCTTGTAGGCGGGGCGTATGATGCGCCGTCCTTCAAAGTTGAGTTCCTCTATGCGGTGTGCCGTCCATCCCACTATGCGCGACATGGCAAAGATGGGCGTATATATCTCTTGTGGCAGCCCAATCATTTCGTAGATGAAGCCCGAATAGAAGTCGAGGTTGGCACAAGCCGGCTTGTTGCTCTTACGGTGTTCCATCAGGCACTTGATGCCTTCCTGCTCGATGAGCCGCAGGAAGCGGTATTCGTCTTCGCGCCCTTTCTCTTTGGCCAGTTCGCCAGCAAGGCGTTTCAGCTCCATAGCCCGCGGATCGCTGAGCGTGTAGACTGCGTGTCCGATGCCGTAGATGAGTCCTGTGTGGTCGTAAGCCTCTTTGTTGAGCATTCGGCGCAGGTAGGTGTCTATCTCGTCTACGTTCTGCCAGTCGCTTATCTGTTCTTTCAGGTGGTGGAACATGTTGATGACCTTGATGTTGGCACCGCCATGCAGCGGACCTTTGAGCGATCCGATGCCAGCAGCAATGCTGCTGTAGGTGTCTGTGCGGGTAGAGCTGGTGACACGAACGGTGAACGTTGAGTTGTTACCGCCGCCGTGTTCGGCCTGCACAATCATAAGAAGGTCGAGCATACGGGCGTCCAGTTCGGTGTAGTCGCCGTGCTTAATCATGTACAGGAAGTTCTCGGCTATACCCAGATTTTCCTTTGGATGGCGTATGTGAAGGCTTCTTCCCTGAACACTGTGCCGATAGATGTTGTAGGCATAGGCAATGATGGTAGGGAATTTTGCTATGAGTTCGATGCTCTGTCGCATCAGATTGTCACGTGAAATGTCGTCGGGGTTGGGGTCGAAGGTGTACATCTCGAGCACGCAACGTGCCAAAATGTTCATGATGTTGGCACCTTCGAGGTCGATGATGTGCACGATGGTGCGGTGGTCAAGGGGCATATTGTCGTTGAGCAGTTCCTTAAAAGCTGCCAACTCTTCTTTGTCGGGAAGTTGTCCGGACAACAACAGGAAGGCAATCTCCTCAAAACCGCATCGCTTCTCCTGAAGCAACGGTTCTACGAGGTCCATAAGTTCGTAGCCACGATAGTAGAGTTTGCCCTCTGCTGGGCAGAGCGTTCCATCCGGTTTGCGCTCGTAGCCCACCACATTACCTATATTGGTGAGTCCAACGAGCACGCCAGTGCCGTCGTCGTTGCGCAGTCCGCGCTTCACGCCATACTTGGAAAAGAGCTCATTGTCTATCTTGCAAGAGTTTTTAACCTCGTCGGAGAGCTTGTATATCAGATATTCTTTGTTCATTGGGCGTTGTTTCCTTTCTTGCTATAGTTGAGTGCCGAGCCGGCGCGAAGCCATGCTATCTGGGTATCGTTATAGGTGTGGGTGGCCGGGAAGCTATCGCTGCTACCGTCGGCATGGGTCAGCGTGACGGTAAGAGGGTGGCCGGGAGCCATGTCGGTCAGTCCGCTGATGGCTATCTGGTCGTCTTCGCGAACGAGATCGTAGTTGTCTTTGTCGGCAAAGGTGAGGGCCAGCACACCTTGTTTCTTGAGATTGGTCTCATGGATACGTGCGAAACTCTTGGCCAAAACGGCTTTCACACCAAGGAAGCGGGGTTCCATGGCTGCATGTTCGCGGCTGGAGCCTTCGCCGTAGTTGTCTTCTGCCACGATGACCGAGCCTATGCCATGGGCTTTATAGTCTTTGGCTGCAGTGGCCACTTCCACCTCTTGGCCCGAAAGTTGGTCGTGCACACGGCCCGACTGTCCGGTGAAGGCGTTTACGGCCCCCAGCAACAGGTTGTCGGAGATGTGCTCCAGATGGCCACGGAAGCGCAGCCACGGGCCAGCCATCGAGATATGATCGGTAGTGCATTTGCCTTTTGCCTTGATGAGCAATCGCAGTCCGGTCAGGTCTTTGCCGTCCCAGGGGGCAAAGGGCTCAAGGCGTTGCAGGCGGTCGCTGGTGGGCGAGATGACCACAGGGGTGTTCTTGCCGTCATCGGAGGGCGGCAGGAAGCCTTTGTCGTCAACTGCAAAGCCACGGGGTGGGAACACATCGCCCACAGGAGGGTCGAGATGGACAGCCTTGTTGTCGTTGTTGACTATCAGGTCTGTGGCCGGATTGAAGTCCAATCGCCCCGCTATGGCCAGTGCCACGGTGAGTTCGGGACTTCCGATGAAGGCATATGTGTTGGGATTGCCGTCGGCACGACGGCGGAAGTTACGGTTGAAAGAGGTGACAATGGCGTTTTTGCGGTTGTTGTCATCGGTGTGTCTGCGCCATTGACCGATGCACGGACCACACGCATTGGCCATGATGATGCCGCCAATGGCCCGCAAGTCGTCAAGAAGACCGTCGCGTTCGGCGGTGAAACGTATCTGTTCTGACCCTGGGTTGACAATGAGTTGGGCTTTCACCTTCAGGTTTTTAGCTTTCACTTGCCGTGCCACAGAGGCTGCTCGCGCCAAGTCTTCGTACGAGGAATTGGTGCACGACCCTATAAGAGCTACCTCCACGTCCATAGGATAGTCTTCGCGGGGGCCTTTGGCTGGCATTTCGGAGAGCGGTGTGGCAGCATCGGGCGTGAAAGGTCCGTTGAGGTGGGGCTCGATTTGGCTGAGATCGATGTCTATCACCTGGTCGTAGAAGCTTTCTGGAGAAGCACACACTTCGTCATCGGCCCGCAACTCGTCGGCATTGGCGTCGGCTTGGGCTGCCACGGCTTCGCGCCCCGTGTGACAAAGATAGTCGGCCGTTCGCCCATCATAAGGGAAGAGCGAGCAGGTGGCACCGAGTTCGGCACCCATATTGCAAATGGTGGCACGTCCGGTAGCAGAGATAGAGGCTACACCGGGGCCGAAATATTCGAGGATAGCATTGGTGCCACCTTTCACGGTGAGCTTGCCAAGGAGATAAAGGATGACGTCTTTCGGGCTGGCCCATCCGTTTAGCTTTCCTGTCAGGTGCACTCCTATAAGACGGGGCATACGCAGTTCCCATGGTTGGGCGGTGAGCACGTCTACCGCATCGGCCCCTCCTACGCCTACCGCTACCATGCCTAAGCCTCCTGCATTGGGGGTGTGGGAGTCTGTCCCCACCATCATACCACCCGGAAAAGCATAGTTTTCGAGCACCACCTGATGGATAATGCCGGCTCCTGGCTGCCAAAAGCCTATGTGATACTTGGCCGACACGCTGCGTAGAAAGTCGTAAACCTCTCTGTTGAGTTGATTGGCTGCCGGCAAGTCGTGCGCGGCTCCTTCGTCAGCCCTTATCAGGTGGTCGCAGTGGACGCTTGCCGGTACGGCCACACGGTCTTTGCCGGCATTCATAAACTGCAGCAGCGCCATCTGGGCTGTGGCATCCTGCATGGCCACTCGGTCGGGACGAAAACAAGCATAACTCTCGCCCCGGTGGTAAGCGTGAAGCTCACGACCATCGAAAAGATGGGCATAGAGCACTTTCTCGGCATAGGCCATAGGGCGACCAAGCACTTTGCGGGCTTTGGCCACGCGTTCTGAATAAGTGGAATAGAACGCTTTCAACATGTTCTCGTCTAAAATCATCTTGCTTTCTCCTTATTTATTATCCGCTAATATTCATTACATTATCCAACTGCAAAGATACTAATAAATATCAAACCGCAACCCGTTTGCCAACAAAAAATTGCAATCTGTCATATTTTCAGCAGCGAATAGCATTCAATTGTCGGATAATCGATGATTCACGTTTCGTTAAAAAGGCCTAAAAACGCTCTCGTCCATGCAAGAACACTTGGGACAGGGCGTTTAAAGGAACAGATAACAAAAACAGAAAAAGCAATGAACAAGAACATCATGAAAGGCCTCCTCGCAGGCACCATCGCCCTGTTCACCGTCTCGTGTGGCACTGCCAACAAGGCTACAACCCCTGACGAAGCAACCAAAGACGACATTCAGCAAGAGCTGGACAACGACTATCTCATCCTAAGCGATGCCCAACGGTCGATGATAGACCGCAACAATGCGTTCGGACTGCGCCTATTTAATAAGGTAGCAGGAATGGACTCGAAAGTGGTTTCGCCCCTGAGCGTGAGCTATCTAATGGCAATGCTGGCCAACGGAGCTGACGGAGAAACGCGCCAGCAGATACTGTCCACTCTGGGATGGAGCGGTGCCGACCTGGCTGAGACCAACGACCTGTGCCGCCTACTTTTAGAGAAAGAGGGACGGCTGGACCCGTCTGTCACCATCAACACTGCCAACTATGTGGCAGTGAGCCGGCAACTCTCGCTGAAAGAAGCTTTCAAACAGGCTGTCGGTAGCCATTTCCAGGCTGGCATAGACGTGCTCGACTTCGCTTCGCCCAAAGCCCTTTCCACCATCAACGGCTGGTGTAACAAGCAGACACACGGCATGATACCAAGCATCATCAACAAACTGAGCCCACAAGAACAGGCCATTCTGATGAATGCTATCTACTTTAACGGCACCTGGAGCAACAAGTTTGACAAGCATGACACACGCACCGAACCCTTCAAAGGCTACACCCGCGACATCAAGCGTGTACAGATGATGCACCAGAAAGATGAATTCCAGTATGCCGAAGACAGCCTGCTGACAGCCATACAGTTGCCTTATGGCAACAACGCCTACTCTATGACCGTGCTGCTGCCCCGCAACGGCGTCTCTACAGGCGAGGTGATGCAGACACTCTCCCCTTCCCGCCTCCACCAATTGGACGACAAAATGGAGAAATGTGTGGTTGATCTGAAACTACCCCGCTTCTCCACAGAAGCCGAAATCCCACTCAACGATGTGATAGCACAACTGGGCGCCCCCATCATCTTCGAAGGGGGATTGGCTGACTTCAGCCTTATGGCAGACGGCGGACTGGCCGTTTCACGCATGTTCCAAAAGGCGAAGATAGACGTTGCCGAGGAGGGCACAAAGGCGGCTGCCGTTACCGCTGCCATGATAGTGACCACTTCACTCTACCAACCCAAACCTCGTGAAGTGAACTTCTATGCCGATCACCCCTTCATCTACCTCATAAAGGAACGCAGCAGCGGTGCCATCCTCTTCATCGGACAATATACAGGCGAGTAAAAAAAGCATCGGGAAAGTTTGGCGGGCTGCAAAATAGTATGTACCTTTGTCAAAAATGGAGGACCAGATTATGATAACACCTGACAATTTCAACACAGACTATATCGACCCCATTGAGCAACGACAGATAGACAAGTTTGTCTGCGACGAGATGAAACGGCAAATCCACCGTTACATCAAGGGGATGTCGGGTTCAAAGGAGACGATGCTGCGCTTCGAGAAGGGACTGGAAAGCCTCTCTGTTCCCGAACGCGAACAGGCCATAGCCCGCTACATCGACCTCAATCGCAAGGCTGTGAGCGGACTGGACATCAAAATGGTGTTGGCAAGAGCCATTGCCAACTACTGCGACACCTACTCCTACATGCGACACATGCTGGGCAACGCCCGCCACATCGTCTTCTATCTGCAACGCATACGCGACAAATACTACCAATTTCACAAGGTGTTTGAAGAGAACGGAAAGTTTGGCATACGCGACCACAACGACCGCATCATCATCCAACCACTCTACGACTTTCTGCGCACTCCCTACATCTATGTGGACGATATGAAGACGATGCCCGTCATAGCACAACGCGATGGCAAAATGGGACTCATCCTTCCCGACTATCACGACACGGTGGTGGCACCCTTCGTCTACGACGATATCTCGCTCAGAGACACCCCACCCTACTTTGAGGCACGTCGCGACGGCAAGACCTACCTGCTGAATACAGACGGCACTTGTTGCGAAGCATAACACAACAATCCCCTCGTCAGGCTATGCACAACAGCATAAAAGCCAGACGAGGGGATTGTTGTATCTAAGAAAAACTTACTTTCTGATGCGGATGCAGGCGTTGGCTATCATCGCCGTAACACCGCCTGTGGTGATGCCACTCGAAAAAATGCTCTTCACCATGGCCGGCATTTGGTCGAGAATGGCTGGTACCAACTCTACGCTCATGCCCATCGAGAAACTAATGGCAAGCACCAACACCGCCTTGCGGTCGAGGGCCGACGAGGCAATGATGCGGATGCCGGCTGCTGCTACCGTGCCGAACATCAGCAGGGTGGCGCCTCCCAGCACACAGTCGGGTATCAGAGAGAAGAACTCTCCCACCACAGGAAAGAGCCCAAGCACAAACAGTGCTCCTGCAATATAGTAGCCCACATAACGGCTGGCCACGCCCGTGAGCTGTATCATACCGTTGTTCTGGGCGAAGATGCTATTGGGGAAACTGTTGAAGACGGCCGCCAGCATCGAGTTGAAACCGTCGGCAAGAATGCCACCTTGGGCACGCTTCATGAAGACCGGCCCCTCAACGGGCTCACCAGAGATAAGCGAATTGGCGGTAATATCGCCAAAAGCCTCTACCGCAGTGACGAGATAGATGAGCCCAAGGGCAATGATGGTTCCCAAGTCGAAGTGCAAACCATACTTGAAAGGCACTGGAATGTTAAGCGGATTGTCGGCAGATATCTTCGAAAAGTCTATCATGCCTAAACAGTAAGCCACCACACAGCCTATCAAGAGACCCAACACAATAGAGCCCATGCGCAGAAAACGGTTGTTGGTACGGTTGAAAAAGATGATGGACACCAACACCAGCACCGCCAACCCCAAATTGTCAAGCGAACCGAACGTATGGTTATCGATGGCGGTCTGCCCACCTCCACACGAGGTGATGCCGGCCTTTATCAGGCACAGGCCAATGAGCGTAACCACAATGCCAGCCACCAAAGGGGTGATGACCTTACGCGTGTAGGGCAACAACCGGCTCACCGCCATCTCCACCACCGAGGCTGCCATACAACCTCCGAAGATGTAGCTCAACCCCAAGCCCACATCCATCTTGCCATTTACCATGCCCAACATACCGGCACCAATGATGGGGGTGATGAACGAGAACGAAGTGCCTTGGATGCAAAGCAGGCCTGTGCCGATGGGACCCACACGGCGAGACTGTATGAACGTAGCTATGCCCGACACAAAAAGGGACATCGACACCAAAAAACCCGTGGTCTGCACATCATACTTCAAGGCAGAACTGATGATGAGCGGGGGCGTGATGATGGCCACAAAGATAGACAACAGGTGCTGCAAGGCGGCAAAACAGGTCTCACGAAGGGGCGGACGGTCGTTCAGGCCGTAGATAAGGTCCTTTTTCTCTTCCATAGCCATCACTTCTTCAGTTTGATTTCACAATTGTCTAACGACTCGATAATGGCCACACTCTCGCAGCGAATGCCTTCTTTCTCTATCACCTCACGGCCGTGTTGGAAGGCTTTCTCGATGATAAAGCCCATCCCCACAAGGTCGGCACCTGCCTGACGACACAGGTCGATGATGCCTTTGGCTGCGTTGCCATAAGCAAGGAAGTCGTCAACAAAGAGCACTTTGTCGTTCGGTGTGAGGTAGTCTTTGGATATAACCACGTGATACTCACGCTGCTTGGTAAACGAGAAAACCGTCGTCGAGAGCATATTGCCCATCGTCGACGGTTTCTTCTTTTTGGCAAACACCACCGGAAGGTCGAGCAAAAAGCCCATCATGATGGCGGGCGCAATGCCACTGGCTTCAATAGTGATAATTTTGTTGATTTCGGTGGAAGCATAACGGCGTATCAACTCTACAGCAATCTGCTTCATCAGATTGGGATCCATCTGGTGGTTGATAAACTTGTCTACCTTCAAAATGCCTCCAGGATAGCATTTTCCGTCTTTCAGGATGCGTTCTTCTAATACGTTCATGGAATAAAATCGTTAATTTTTGCAAAAGTACGAATTTCTTTCCACATGTAAAAACCTTTTCCGCTTCTTCTCAATCTTCGGCTTTCTCTGAAGTGAAATAGCGCAGCACGGGGGTCATAAAGGGTGATAGTGCGAAGCTGGCTGCCTCACTGAAATTGCCTTTCAGGCTGAGGGGGAAGGTGACGACGAGGCGTTTGCGGGCTCGCGACAGGGCTACATACAGTTTGCGGGCGTCTTCCTGATCTTCTGCCTGACTGGAGTTGTTGCGCGAGGGATATCGTCCAGTTGCCACGTCATAAACGATAACGTTGGTAAACTCCAGTCCCTTGGCCTTGTGGACGGTGGTGACGTACACGCGCTCGGGCACACTGCCAGTATTGCAGAAGTCGGCTTCCTTCATCGTGCTGAGGTCTATCAGGCAACAGCGCAACTGGTCTTGCAGCGGAAGACCTTCGCAACGGTCTTTCACCAACGGACCGCGGACGTGGCGCAACACATGGCCGAACTTGTCTATCGGGGCTATCGTCCCATCGGCAAGCAACGTGTTGTAGCTCTGTTCGAGCGCATCGGCAAGCGGACAACTGCCCTGCTTGGGATGAAGGCGAAGCTGCGAAGCGGTCTGCTGGTAGAGATTGCCATAACGGCCACACAGTTTTCTAACAACTGACTGCACCTGCGGATGACGCAAGAACGTCGTCTGGGCCTGGGCTTGCTCCTTGGCATGACGGTAGCAGAAGGCTGCTAAGTGGACGGTGGCTTCTACGTCATCGATGCTTTGGTGGGAATTTTGTCCTTCAAGGTGGTAGCGTTGCAGCAAACTTTCCAACTTATAGGAACGCAGCCCTGGAAAGAGCAGACGGGCAAGACGCAGCGTATCGATGACAACAGGGGCCTGACGGGAAAGGCCAAAGCCGAGATGGCGTTGCATCTGGGCTTCCACTATGTGGCAGTCGAACTGTACGTTATGACCCACAAGGGGACGATGGCCTACATAACCGAGGAAACGGGTGAGTGCCTCGGCGGGCGAAAGCAACTCGCCAGCCCGCTCTTTCTCGGGATAAAGGGTGTAAAGGGGGTTGGGATGGTCGCCAAGATATTCGGGAATGGGGCGAGTGGTGCGCAGATAGAGGTCGAGGGGCTCGCCCACTGGGTGACCGTCACGCATTCGCATGGCCGAAATTTCAATAATGTCGTCTGACTGTGTGTCCAAACCGGTGGTCTCGGTGTCAAACACCACCAACTCTTCCTGCTCGTAGTGGCGAACAAACTGAAGGGTACAACCGTCTTCTTCTGGATGAAGTAGGTCGAGGGGTGACAGGCTCAGCTGGCGCAACTTGCGCAGGAAACGGCGGGAAAGCGTTTCTGACGAAAACACGCTAAGACCGCTCAACAAACGGGCCCAGTCGATGAAATGCCCTTCTCCGGCTACCACACCGAGGTGGGCCAACAACAACTTCATGCTGTCGGTGGAGAAAAGGTCGGCCCCTGACACCTTGAAATGGGGAAGGCCTATGCGCGTGAGCTCGTTGCTCACGGTGTCGGCATCACGGTTGGTGAGCACAATAACGGCGGTGGTGGCGGCGGCGTCCTGCTGGGAAAACTCCAAGGCTCGCTGGGCAATAAACCTCACTTCGCCTTCTTGGGTGTTACAACCCACCACACTGAGGTCGCCTTTCTCGGCCGAAACGGTGCTTTGGGCGGTTGGCAGCAACTCGGGGGAGATGCCCAACACTTTATGAGCATAGGTGTTGAACACGTCCAACAGGTAGCTGGGCGAACGGTGGTTTTGTGACAGGTGGAACAGATGGCCCTGACAACGCTGCCGGAGTTTCTCAAGAATGTCGAGTTTGGCGCCCATAAACGAGAAGATGGCTTGCTGAGGGTCACCTAAATACATCACCGTGGGGTCGGCGTCATCGGTGAGCTGGTCGACAATGGCCAACTGCAGGGCATTGAGGTCTTGCACCTCGTCCACCTGTATCCAACGGTAGTGTTTGCAGACTTCCGGATGCTCTCGGTAGAGGTCGTAGGTCTTCAGCAACAGGTCGGTAAAGTCTATAAGGTGGTTGTCGGCTTTATAGGTGGCATAGCAATGGGCAAAATAGAGACGCTGCGTGAGCGTGCGGATGGCATCGCGAACGGGAGAGGCCACTGTGGGGGCATAACCATCGTTGATGTAGCTCTCGGCATGGGCATAGAGGTCAAGAAACGTCTCGCGCGTGGGCTCAGTTTGCTGCAACCTGCAGATTTGCCTGAAAGCATTCCAGTCGGATGCCGACAGGATGCCGGGGTGCAAATAGACCTCCTTGGAATGGCAGTGGGCCACCTGAGACAGGTGGTGGGACAGGTCGATAACATCACGATAGACCTTACGCCGCCTGAAATCGGCTTCTACGGCTTGGGCGTCGTCATTCATATAGTCGGCAAGAATGTTGATGGCTTCGCCTTCGTCTATGATGCTCGTGTCGGGGGTGAGGTGCTCACCGTTTTGCAAAAACTTCGAACAATAACGGTGGACACTGCCCACCTGAAGGTGAGAAAGGCCGTCACGGCCCACACGCTGCCCTATGCGCTCTACCATCTCGCGTGAAGCACGGTTGGTGAAGGTCAGACAGAGCATATTGTCGTAATCGACGCCTTGCTCATGGGCTTGACAGATGCGCTCTGTCAACACATAGGTTTTTCCGCATCCCGGTGGGGCCAAAACCAAATAATGGCCGTGCTGGGCCTTGATGACTTGCTGCTGACTGGCGTCGGCACACATTCTGTGGGGTAACGATGGATCGCATAACTGTTCCATAGTGGGGAGGTTATAGATGGTCTTGCAAAGATAGAAAAAACTTCGTAAACTCGGGTGCTTCAACTCGCCAAAAGCGCAAAACGCCGCTCCCCTACCCTTTCGTTACGCTGGCTGAACTGCAGGTGGAAAAGGAACAATGGGCTACTTTTTGCTCCTTGGTCTTGAGCTATGGCGAGGCTCACATACGACGATGTACGCACACGAACCTTAATATATAGGAAATCAGATTTCCATTTCTCGATTTTTCGTCGCTGACAAAGGGGTTTTGGCGACAAAAAAGTGTAAAGTTTAATTATTTTCAGCAATTTCCCTATCTGTCGCATTTTAACCGTTGGAGGAAGATAGGGCTACTTCCCTTTTTGTCGCATTATGCTTTAAAACATTAATAGGCAACATATTACAACGCTAACAAAAAAGTTCTACAAGACAAAACCCAACTCACGGTATTCGGGTTTTTCGTCAAAGATGTTCGAAATATGTAAAGAAAATATCAAACATTGGGCTTTTTGTTCCCTATTTGTCGCACCCATCTTCCCTATTTGTCGATGAGTCATGCTTTTATGCTCCCTATACGTCGGCTGAATCTTCCCGAAGTGTCGCTTCCTTCTTCCCTATCTGTCGGCGCTAAACTCCCTATTTGTCGGGGAAAAATGATGTATATTGTTGACTGTCTGACAGTTGTGGCGCTCTAAATAAATCTATAATAATGATTTAAAATAATGATATCTACTACTTTGACGGTTTTTATGGGGAGAAATTGTTTTTTGATATTGTGGACAAAATAGGTATAGAAAACAGTCAAGAATGACGACCTCATTCGTTTTTTTCTTGAACAGGAGGTATTACACAGGCGTCTATGGCATGGGATAAAAGCGTGTAAGGATATTTCATAAACCTCCATTTTTGTCGCCTTTCAATGGTTTAGGCCTATAAAAAAATGTTACCTTTTTGTCGAAGAGTTGAGTTAATTTATTGAGGATATGTTATTTACGTGAATTGCACATTACATTTAATATTGTATGTAATTGGTGATTAACTACTATAATAGACATAGAAGATAAGCAAAAAACGTAAAGATTATATCAAACACAAGCGTTTTTGTTCCCCATTTGTCGCACCTATCCTCCCTATTTGTCGCCCACTCCCCCTTATAGCTTCCCTATCTGTCGTGGCTACCTTCCTTATTTGTCGGAGTGATGTTCCCTGTTTGTCAGCGCTAATTTCCCTATTTGTCGAAGAAAAGTCTTATAACACGCTGAACATTAGAGAGTTAAGCAGCCTTAAATAATCTTTTATAAATGATTTAATAAAAGATATCTAACTTTTTGACAGGTTATTTTTCATTTTTCTATTTTTTATTTTGATGCTCTTTAGATGGCCTTTCAGCTGTTTCATCACTTGCTTTAAGCACTTCATTCAACATTTTATGTCAAAACATTTTGTGATTTAATATTCCTCACTTTCTGTTATTATAGTTTTTGTTTAACCGTCGTTAAAAGCTTTGAATAATATTTACAAAAACGAGCGATAGTTACTTTTGTTTTCTTTTATTTTATGGGTGACGTTCTAAAACCCCGTGTTTTAGCTCCTAAAAGAGCCGGTTTTAGAAGCTAACGGAGCCGGTTTTACCACCTAAAACCCTGGGTTTTGTTTTTCAATAGCTTTTCCTTTATAATTTAAGGGGCTTTTCCTGGTTTTTCAATCCCCTTTTTTTCAACCTTTCACATGGTTTTTATGATGCCCTTTCAACTACCAGAGAAGGCTTTAAAATCGTTCTCATTTCTTTCTTTTGCATGGCTCTTCAACCTCTTCTGCCAATGTTTCTTGTCTCTTTTGTCTTTATTGTCGGCTACCTGAAATCTTCTATTTACCACCTGATATACGAATGTTCCCTTTTTGTCGCATATCTATTTTTTTTGTAAGAAAAAATCAATTATAATTTGAATGTTCCCTTTTTGTCGTACATTGACCTTTCTTCTATTTTCTGTCTTCCTCCCTATTTGTCGCACCTTAGGTCTCTTTTTGTTTGTAGTATTGTTCTGCCTGGCTTATTTTTTAAGTGAGAGAACGGACGAATATTTCCCTTTTTATGTTGTTTCTAACATGTTCCTCATTTGTCGCTCTCTACTGTTAAAAGTCCCATTACCACATCTTCCCTATTTGTCGCACCTTTGTTTATTTATCCTTCAGCATCTTTTTATTTTCTTGCTCTTTATCAGCTTTATTTCCCTTTCTACTATTATCTTCCCTATTTGTCGCCTCCTTCTTCTTTTCTCTATCTTCTCTTACCACCTTATATCTTCCCTATCTGTCGCCTGTCCTGCAGTTTTCTTTCAAAAAAGTCCTTTATATTAACTGCTTTCTTCCCTTTTCTGAAGCGACAAATATCGAAGATCTTTTTTCATGAATATAAGGTCTTAATGATTGCCTAAATATCTGTTTTATATCAGCTTATACTTCTTTAATACAACAAACACTATAAGTTGCAGACAAATTTTTCACTTTTTTGTCGCCAAACCCCTTTAATGATGCAGTTAACCCTACTGATATATAGCCACTTAAAGGCTATTCTACTCTTTTACTATTTTGTCGCCGTTCGTTCAACTCGTCCTTTTATTGTCGTTACTTCCCTATTTGTCGTACTTGATTTGAACTTTTTAGCTGATGGAAGCTCTCTTTTTATCCTCTTTTTTGGTTTTTCTTCCTTATCTTTATGTTTTCAAACGAGGTTTTTCTATCCATTTTTGATCTCATCATTTACTTTTCCTTGTTTTATAGCATGAATAGCTCTTTTATTTCTTTTCTTCTCTGTTATCCTCCGTTTTTGGTCTATTCATTTGCTCCTTTATATACTTTGTTTTTTCTCTAACTGATTTCTGGCTTTATAGTGTTCCCCCTTCTACCGTCTCTTTTTTCGCTTTTCACATTATACCATCTTTTAGTTCATCTGCACAATAGACCATAATCCTTTCTCTCACGTCTTTCTCCTGATTTTTATTTTGCCGATTTTTCTTTTTATTTTTGTAAATAAAACATCATATATAACTTCTTCTTAAATAAACGCTACTTTACCCTTTTTACCTCTTTCCTTTCCTATTTTTCTACACTTTACCAATCATTGCATGAGAAGGACCTTATTACCATCATCCACTCCCCCACTCTTTCCTTTTAAATGTTTCCAAAAACAGTTTTTTAATATGTTGTTTGTTCTTTTTGTTTACCTTTTTCTTTCTTCTCATTCTTTTATTATTTTCCTCTACCCTACCCTTCTTTTGTTTTCTTTCTTTAGGCGTTAATTCCACTCGTTTTGGGTCTATAAAAAACCAGGATTATACACTTTGAAATAACTTTACAAACATTTACCGATGTTTCTCTATCTTTTTCATCTTCTTACCTTTCTTTTTTCATTTCGTTAGGCGTTTATTTTTAATTGCATTTAGGGTATTATTCAACCTTATTATTTTCCTCCTTGTTATGCTGCTTTATATCTGTCTATTTTTGAAAGGATTTTTTTTGATGATTCGTTTATGCAGTTCTATTGGTTTCTTCCTACCCTGTTTTCCTTATAACCGCCTACTCTTCTTTTCTGGGAATATGGATGGCCAAAATCTATTTATACCCTCAGAATCCCCTATTTTTCCTTGCCTATTTTATTCTTTTGCATAAAAGAGCTGCTATTTTCCTCTTTTTAATCTTTTAATCTCTCATGGCTCATCTTTCTTTCAATAACTTCTTCCAAGAGATTATGATAATTTTAGCCTTTTGTTTGTGCCTATTTATACATTTATTCTAAGGTATATTTACATCTATATTTAAATACAGTTCTATTCAAACAACAAAATAACTAAATATATATAAGTCTAAATGTGTGGCCAAATATTTGTTCTTATATGGAAATACACAAACATATAAAAGAACGAAAATATAAAAATATAGACACGTCAAAACGCAAATATACCTTTATATATGTAAATAAAAGAACGTAAATACATATCATTAAATACCTATAACGATTAACAACGAAAAGTATAAATATATAAATAATCGCTTACTTAAAAATATAACGATATAAAAATATAAACACACCAATAACCAAAACAATTTATATTGCAATATGTAAACATACAAATACACATACATATAAACCATTAAATAATATAATATACAAACGCATTAATATCCATAAGCATAAACACCTAAAAGTATTTATGCAAATATACAAAAACATCTAAATATAGTTTTATCCTTATATATAAATATTCTTATGTTTATTTGTACTTTTATGGCATTATGTTTTTGTTGCTTAATTTATTTGTTTAATTGTCTATTTATTCTTATATTTGCACTGTTAAAAATGCAAGTGGGTGTTTATAATATTATATTATGGTTTAAATATATATTTAACCAAAAATATATTTATACAACTGTGGCGCTCCAAATAATAACAAAGAATAGTGTCCTTTTCACTCATTTAGCATTTAAAGATATAAATATACAATTATATAAACCCTTTATTTATCGGGTATGAAGCGAAAATATTTTCATATTACTAAACAATACAACAAGTTGTTAAACTGGTTTTTAGGTGGTGTGGCTTTGTTTCCTGCACTGTCTTTTTTGGGAAATTTGTCTAATCCAGCTTTCTCAGACAATGGATTATTCTTGCATTATTTGCAGACTTTCATCCAATCAAAACCTGGTTCAGCTATCATTGGATTGCTTTCTGTTGTGTCTCAATTGGGAATTTTTGAAATATTTCGCCGTTGTTTAAATAAGGATAAAAGTAAAATTCATTATGCTGTTTTGTTGTTGATGATCTTTTTAGGTCTCCAATTTTTGATAGTTGACCTGTTCCAGCCAGATGTTTTTGCTTCTACTAACTCATCTTCGGCTACTTATTGGTCACAATTTCAACACAATTATGCTGTCAATTCCTCGTTTGTTATCTTTCTTATTACGGTGGTTTTGAGCATTTCTTTGATGGTGAAATATACAGGAAGACTGCTTTCGGCAGGAATTTCCCTTATTGCTTCTCCTGTTTTGATGTTTGTTTCCAATGGCGTTTTATATTATTTGGTTTATAAAAACGTTCTTTCTGGTTCAACTTATATGAATGTTAACTACTTGTTTTCCTTTATATCTTACATCTTGACGTTGCTTCCTTTCCTCTTTGTTCGCCGTTCAATGAGTGAAGAAGTAGAAATTTCCGATGGAAAAGATTCTGATCTTGGCCAAGATGTAAGAGGAGGTAAAGGTGAATAATGTGCTGTTTTGGCAAAAAGTATATATATAATAAGGTAAAAATCTAAAAACATAAATATATAAAAATATGAAAAATAGGAAAGTAGTCTTTGCTAATCAGAAGGGTGGAGTGGGTAAGTCAACTCTTTGCATCCTCTTTGCAAACTATTTGTCATACAAGAAAAAACAAGTGTGTGTGATAGATACTGACCTTCAGAAGACCATTCACATGCAGCGAAAGAAAGATGCTGTTGCTTATGAAGGCGTTGAAGAGCCTTATAGCGTGCAGGATTTTGATGTTACTGACCCTGAAATTATGCAGCAGTTGATGGACTCTGCATCACAAGTGGACGGTTTTGTGCTTTTCGATAGCCCAGGAAATGTTAGCGAGGATGGACTTGTTCCTATGTTTGCAGAAGCCGACTATATTGTTTGTCCTTACGAATATGAAGATAAGACCCTTGATTCTACTGGCACTTTTGTTCAGGTTCTGAATGCTTTGCGTGAACATAATCCTGAGATGAAGGCCGAACTTTTCTTTGTTCCAAACCGTATTGATGCACGAATCGGTACAAGTGAGGAAATGAAAATGTGGAAACAAACCGATGAAATCTTCAAACAGTTTGGCAAGGTAACACCTCGTATAGCCAGCCGCGCCACCCTCAAGCGCATCAACACCTTTGAGTTGCTTGCCACCCAACGTGATGCTGTGGCTGCTGCTTTCGACTTTATGATTAAGAAAATGTAACTAAAAATATGGCAAAGAAGCAAAAAATCACCGTTAACCTTCCTGGTGGTATTGCAGGATTGGTTCACACTGTGCAGCGTGGTGAGTCTGCGCCTGCACGCGAAGAGAGTAGGGTAGAGGAGCAGCCTGTAGCTCCCGAAAATGAACAAACCCCTCAGTCTATTACCGAAAAAACCGTTGAAAAACCGTCTAAAACCTCTCAATCACCTTCTGAAGAGGAAGAAAAACAGGAAAAAACGGCCCCTATTAAGAAAGAAACGCCAGTAACGAAGCCTGCAGGAGACAAAAAACAGAAAAATGCAAAGGCGGAGCGCGAATATCATATCACTAAGGATGATAGTAAGGATTCTTGGGAGCTGTTCCTTGATTTGGCTCGTGATTTTAAGGAAAAAGACTCAAAACTTGCAACTATCTACATAGACAGAGATTTGAAGAACGTTCTTGACCGCTTAAAGGCAGCGACCAGTGTCAAGCTTCCAACTACTGCTTTACTCTCTGCCATCGTGACTCGTTTTGTCTACGATCACGAGAAACAGATTAAGGATGCTATTTTTGGCGATCGCCTTATATAATATAATAAGGTGTAAAATCACCGCAACAATCTGTAAACAATACTTCCCTGGGGTAGGCCTATCGGTCTGCCCCATATTTGTTTATTTATATTTATATGCTAATATACATCTATATTAATATCTTTACACACATATATCTAAATGTATAAACGGCCTGCTAATCGTATATTTAGGCACTTACTTGTTTCTTTATAGTCTTTTGTGTATGTGTAAATGGTTGTATGTGTAATTGATATTTTATACATATAAACATACAAATATACCTATGTGTAAACAAGTAAATATACAGATGTCTAATTGTATATTCGTTTCTCTCATCGTTGATTTCTCCTTTCTTTTTGTTGTTTGGCTGCCACCAAAGGTGGAAGAAGGCACAGGGAGGAAATGGGGTAGGGAAGAGACAGAAAAGAAAAAAGCGCATCTCATAAAGAAATACGCTTTGTTTTGAGAAGTGGGTGGTGATGGATTCGAACCACCGAAGGCATAGCCAGCAGATTTACAGTCTGCCCCATTTGGCCACTCTGGTAACCACCCGACTGTCTTAACGGATTGCAAAGGTAGAAAAAACTTTTGTAATAACCGCATTGTTTGCGACTTTTTTTCTACTTTTGTTGATAAATTAAGCAAATGAGAAACATTGTTTTAGATTTTGACGGAACGCTTGGTGATACACAAAAGCTGATTGTCAGTACGTTACAAGACACTATGCGGGCTATGTCGTTGCCGGTGAAAGGAGAGGCGGAGTGTGCTGCCACCATCGGTTTAAGGTTGGATGAAGCATTCTGCCAACTCTTTGGTTTGTCGCAGGAAGCAGGCATGAAGTGTGCAGAAACCTATAGGAAGTTGTTTTTTCGAAACCAGAAAGTGTTGACGGTTACACCTTTTCCTCATGTGGTGGAGACGTTACGTCAGCTTCATGCCGATGGTTATGTGTTGGCGGTGGCCAGTAGTCGTGGTCGCGACTCGTTGTTATCTTATCTGCGCCAGTTACAGATAGCACCCTGCATCCGGGTGGTTGTGGCATCCGAAGATGTTGCCCATGCAAAGCCAGCCCCAGATATGGTGTTGAAAGCCGTTGACCAAATGGGAGGAACGGTGAGCGAAACGCTTGTTGTGGGCGATATGACGTATGATGTGGATATGGCCCATCATGCAGGAGCGATGGCCTGTGCGGTGACTTATGGCAACGGAACGCGCAGTCAACTTGCAGCGGCAGACTTTCTGATAGACGATTTTGCAGCGCTTGTTGATGTTGTGAAAAAGTTGTAAAAGACCTTATTTGTCGTTTCTATACCAGTCTTTCAGGTAGTCGGCATAGTGCTTGGCAAATTCTTCGGCCTGGCCTGGTGCACACGCTTTTACTTTTCTTGCCGGAATGCCAGCCCATATTTCGTGGGGTGGAACGTGTGTTCCTTGTGTTACTACAGCGCCGGCTGCCACGATGGCCCCCTGTCCGATGTCGGCATGGTCGAGCACGGTGGCGTTCATTCCTATGAGTGCTCCCTGGTGGACAGTGGCCCCATGCACTACTGCTCCGTGGCCCACTGACACGTCGTCTTCGAGCACACAGGGGATGCCGGTGGTCTGATGAATGCAGGCGCAGTCCTGTATGTTGACGCGGTTTCCGCATGTAATGCCGTCTACATCCGAGCGGAGCACGGCTCCGAACCAGATGCTGCAGTCGTCGCCCAGCTGGCAGTTGCCAGTGAGAACGGCATTTTCGGCCAGAAAACAGTTTTCTCCCCATGTGGGAGTCATTCCTTTTACGGTTTTGATGATTGCCATTATTGTCTGTTGAAAGGTGAATGGTGTTTTGTGACGGGCAAAGTTACGTCAAATATTCGGGGCTGGCAAGCAAAGCGCATCTTTTTGTTTTTTGTTCTTTACGGGAAGTTGTCGGCAACGAAAAACGGCTTTCGTCGTAAGAGCGAAAGCCGTTGTAAGGGGATAATGGAGTGGGGGAGACGCTTAGTCGGCCGACTCGAACTCGCGCAGGAAGCGCACGTCGTTTTCAGAGAACATACGTAGGTCGCTCACGCGATACTTTAAGTTGGTGATGCGTTCCACGCCCATTCCGAAGGCATAACCCGTGTAAACGCTTGAGTCGATGCCGCAAGCTTCAAGGTCGTGTGGGTCTACCATACCGCAACCGAGTATTTCCACCCATCCAGTGTGCTTGCAGAAACCACATCCTTTGCCACCGCAGATGTTGCAACTGATGTCCATTTCGGCGCTGGGTTCGGTGAAGGGGAAGTAGCTTGGGCGCAAGCGTATCTTGGTGTCTGCACCAAACATCTCGCGGGCGAACGTCAGAAGAATCTGCTTGAGGTCGGTAAACGATACGTTTTTGTCTACATACAGGCCTTCAACCTGGTGGAAGAAACAGTGGGCGCGGGCCGAGATGGCCTCGTTGCGGTAGACACGTCCAGGGCAGAGCACGCGGATAGGAGGCTCGTGGGTCTCCATGTAGTGGGCTTCATCGCCACTGGTATGGCTGCGCAACAACACGTTCTTGGTGACGTCGTTAGGGTCGCTTTGCTCGATGAAGAAGGTGTCTTGCATGTCGCGTGCGGGATGGTCGGCAGCAAAGTTGAGCATTGTGAAGACGTGCTTGTCGTCGTCTATCTCCGGACCGTTATAGAGAATGAAGCCCATGCGCTGGAAAATGTCGATGATTTGATTGCGCACCAAGGTGAGCGGATGGCGTGTGCCAAGGCCGATAGGGTAGGCGGTGCGGGTCAAGTCGATGTCGTCAGCGGTGGCACTGGCGTCTTCCACTTGCTCTTTCAGTTCGTTGATGCGGGCAAGGGCTGCCTGTTTGAGCTCGTTAATCTTGATGCCCACCTCTTTCTTCTGCTCTTTGGGTACAGAGCGGAATTCACCCATCAGGGCGTTGATGGAGCCTTTCTTGCTGAGATATTTCAGACGGAGGGCTTCCACTTCTTCGGCGTTGCTGGCCGTAAGCGTGCTCACTTCGTTGATGAGCGCTTCTATCTGTTCGAGTAACATATTCGTTCTGGATTTAGAATCGTTTCCTTTTTAAACTTCGTGCAAAGGTACAAATAAAAATAGAAACGTGTGTCGTTGTGACAAGAAAATTCCCCGTGCGCGTTCTTCTATATGGAAATAATATTGTAATTTTGCCCCCGATAATAAGAGATAGATTCAAAATAATGAAAAAATGTGTTTTTCTCTTCTTCCTCGCTTGCGTAGGAATGATGGTTGTTTCAACAGGATGTAACGACAAAAAACCAGAACCTGTAGATACCACTAAAACCGATTCGGTAGTCAAGGACACCGCTGATAGCGACACGGTAGCGCAAATCATTGCTGAGACACCTATGCCCAAGGCTGCCGACCAACTCTTTGATGACTTCTTCTTTAACTTCATTGCCAGTCCGAAAGTGCAGCGGGCACGCATCAACTTCCCGTTGCCGGTCACCATTACAACCGACCGTCAGCAACGCACAATGGAGATGAAGCGCAGTCAATGGAAGATGGACAAGTTCTTCCGCCCGCAAGGTTACTACACGCTCATCTTCGACAACGAAAATCAAATGAAGCTTGCCAAGTCCACAAAGCTTGACAGTGTCATCGTGGAACGCATCCACCTGCGTCGCGGAGAGGTTGAACAATACTGGTTTGACCACCAAAACGGCAAGTGGCGTATGTGCGCCATCAAGCGCATCAGCTTCTCCCAGAGCGTCAATGCATCGTTCTTGAAATTCCTGTCAAGGTTCTTCGAGAGTGACGGCAACGGCTATATCAAAGACCCCTTGCCCTATTCGGGACCCGACCCCAACGGCGAAGAGACCTCCATCGTCAACACCTCTATACCTGCTAACGAGTGGAAGACGTTCTTGCCCGAGATACCCGGAGACGAAATCTACAACATCCTGTACGGACAGAAATACAAGGAAGGCACACGAAAGATACTTTCATTCAAAGGCCTCTCCAACGGACTGGAAACCCAACTCGTCTTCAAGAAGAAGAAAGGCAACTGGCAACTGGTGAAACTCAATGCCTATTAACATTTTCGTATCGCCCAATGAAAGACCTTAAAGACTATTCGCTTTTGTCACATAACACGTTCGGCATCGACGCACGGTGCCGACGTTTTCTTGAATATGCTTCGGTGGAAGACGCCCAAGCCTTGGTAGCGCAACTCTCCGATGACGACTTTCCGTTGCTGATTGTGGGAGCGGGCAGCAATCTCCTGCTCACAACCGACTATCCACACACGGTGGTCCACTCCGCTATCAAGGGTATCCGTCAGAACGGCAACCTGTTGGAGTGCGGAGCAGGAGAAACCTGGGACGACGTGGTGGTCTATGCCTTGCGCCATCAACTCTACGGAGCAGAGAACCTTTCCATCATCCCTGGTGAGGTGGGAGCGAGCGCAGTGCAGAACATCGGAGCCTACGGTGCAGAAGCCAAAGACCTTATCAAGCAAGTGGAAGCCGTGGAGATAGCCACCGGAAAGGTGTGCGTTTTCCAGCAAGAGGAGTGTGGCTATGCCTACAGACAGAGCCGATTTAAGCACGAATGGCGCGACCGCTACCTCATAACGCACGTCTCCTATGAGCTCTCTACCGACTTTCAGCCTCACTTGGACTATGGAGGCATTCGTGCAGCACTGGCACAACAAGGCATCGAAAGCCCTTCGCCAGAACAACTCCGGCAGACCATCATCGCCATCCGTCAGGCAAAGCTGCCCGATCCGGCCGTGCAAGGCAATGCAGGAAGCTTCTTTATGAATCCTATTGTAGAACGCGACAAATATGAAGAGTTGCTCCGCCACTATCCAGACATGCCCCATTATACCATTGACGCCCAACACGAGAAGATTCCTGCAGGGTGGATGATAGACCAGTGTGGCTGGAAAGGCCGTTCGTTAGGCCGTGCAGGCGTTCACGACCGGCAAGCCCTTGTGCTCGTCAACCTTGGCGGTGCCACCGGCAACGACGTGGTAACGCTCTGCCGTCAGGTGCAACACGACGTCTACGAACGCTTCGGCATACACATACATCCAGAAGTAAACATACGATGAAGCTCACTTTTTTAGGAACAGGAACCTCGTTTGGCGTGCCCGTCATCGGCTGCCGTTGTGCTGTGTGTCAGAGCAAAGACCCCTTAGACCATCGCCTTCGCACATCGGCATTGCTTGAAACGAAAACCACTCGTGTGCTTCTCGACTGTGGGCCCGACTTCCGCCAGCAACTGTTAGCGCAGCCCATACGACCCATCGACGGCGTTCTCGTCACCCATAGCCATTACGACCATGTGGGGGGAATAGACGACTTGCGTCCTTACACCTTCAAGAAGAGCATCAATATTTATGCCAACAGTCTGGCAGTGAGTGGCATCCATTCCATGATGCCCTATTGCTTTAAGTCGCAACTCTATCCCGGTGTGCCTCGACTGGCCCTCCACACCATACAAAAGCACCAGCCTTTCACCATTGGCGACATCCCCGTCATGCCCATAGAAGTGATGCACGACCAGTTGCCGATACTGGGCTATCGCTTCGGACCATTGGTCTATATCACCGATATGAAAACCATCAGTGACGAAGAGTTGCCTTATCTGGAAGGAGTGGACACGCTCGTGGTCAACGCTTTGCGCTTCGAAGGCGTCCACCATAGCCATCAACTCGTTGACGATGCCATCCGCTTTGCCCGCAAGATAGGGGCCCGTCGCACCTATTTTGTACACACCACGCACGATATAGGCTTCCATCGGGATGCCTGCAAACGATTGTCCGAAGGCTTCACCTTTGCCTACGATGGTCTGAAGATAGAGATTTAAGAAAGAAAAAGGGGAATTTCCACCATTGTTTATGCCGCCTGTGAAAAAGCAAATACCTCATAAACAATAATGACGTTTGTCGTTATTAGAAGAAACGGCCTTTGCGCTTGCCACCCAATTTACGGTAGAGTTTCCAAGCCAATAGGGCTCCGTCCACCACGCCCATACCCGTACTGAGCCATCCCGAGAACTTTTTTGTAGGTGAAGAATGTTTTTTCTTCTGATGGAACAGGCCATTCCACAACTCACCCATGCGGTGGGTGTCTTTCGATAGGTCAGTTCTGAGCTGCGCTTTGCGTAGGCGTATCTCGCTCAAAGAGGTGTAACGGGTGGTTTCTTCCATATTTTCCATGACTATTTGGACAACAAGAGTTCGGCTAAAAACTTTACCAGCGGACGCTCAAAGAGCCGGCGCCGGTTGAGCAAAAACAACAGGATGAGCACGATATAGCCGCCGCCCACCGTTACATAAGCCAATGTGGCACCCAAGCAAGGTTCCAACAAGTGGGCCACACCCACCGAAATGAAGATGAGCGCCACCAGAGCCAGAACGCTAAACACCACAATCAAGGCAATGGCCGTCAGCAGGCGCACCACCTTTTCTATTACGTCGAGCTTCACATATTCCTTTTGAAGCCCGACGTAATGCTTTAGCGTCTCCACCAGTTGGGCGAAGGTTTCCACGTTGTTGTCGTTCGAAAACATGCTTTCTGTGTGTTAAGCGTCCTCTGCAGAGTCCTTGATGTCGTCTACAAAGTCGTCCATTTCTTTGCGTGAAAGCTTTATGTCGTGCTTCTTGCAGAAGTCTTCTACAGCACCGGAAATCTTCGAACGGGTGTCTTCACCCTTTTCGGGAGCCAGCAACAGGCCAAGAGCAGCACCAGCAATAGCGCCACCAAGGAAAGCGCCAATGTAACCTAATGTCTTCATAATCGTTTGTTTTAAAGTTCTATTATCAATCGCAAATGTAGCGAATGTTTCCCAATGCGCCAAATGAGGTGTGCTTATTTTATGTTAAAAACTTTGCAAAAGACTTATTTAACAAACTTTATTCGATGCCAATTTGCCACGTTCGGCAAAGTTTTGTATCTTCGCAAAATCATCAAAATGATAATTTTAAAACAATAAATTAAAGATAACAGTTATGAAGAAAGTAATGCTTTTCGTTGGAGCCGTATGCATTGCACTCGGCTTTGCATCATGCAAGAGTTCGCAAGAGAGCGCTTATCAGAAAGCTTATAAGAAGGCTCAAGCACAAAATCAGGAGCAAACCCAACAGTCGGTATCGCCAGCAGAGAGCGAAATACCTATAGTAGCACCTGTTGAAACACCGGCTGCCACCACTCAGACTCAGCCCCAACCCGTCGAGAACTACGAGAACGTGCCCGTCCGTCATGAGAATGTTACCTATGAAAGCGGCCAAAACCTCAAGGCCTTCAGCGTGGTTATAGGTTCTTATTCGGTACATGCTAACGCTCAGGACTTGCTCTCTCGCTTGCAAAATGCCGGCTATCAAGCTGCAATAGCTTCTGCCACCGTCAACGGCACCAAGTTCTACCGCGTCATCAGCGGCACTTACGACACCAAGGCTGAAGCTGCCAAGAGCAAGAATGCCATCCTCGGCGGAACCTTCAACCCCAAGAGCGACGCTTGGATATTGGCCCGTTAAGCCCGTGTCACGCATCCTCTCCATCGATTACGGAAAGAAACGCACCGGCATAGCTGTCACCGACCCGCTCCAAATCATTGCCAGCGGGTTGGAAACAGTGCCCACAGCTACTTTGTTCGACTATCTCAAGGCCTATACCGGCAAGGAGACTGTCGAACGAATAGTGATAGGACGTCCTACACAACCCAACGGACAACCCAGCGAAAACCTCGACAGGGTGGAACAGTTTGTCAATCGTTGGCGCAAGGCCATGCCCTCCATTCCCATCGATTACTACGATGAGCGCTTCACATCTGTCATTGCCCACCAAGCCATGTTGGCCGGAGGCACCCGCAAAAAGGTGCGCCGCGACAACAAAGGATTGGTCGACGAGATTAGCGCCACCATCATCTTGAACGACTACCTCAAGTCGAAAGGCATTTTTTAGTATAGATTTAACACAACAAGAGTGATATTACCTATTTATATATACGGGCAACCTGTTCTGCGCAAGGTGGCCCAAGACATCCCCACCGACTATCCCGAGTTGAAAGAACTCGTCGCCAACATGTTTGAAACCCTTACCGCCAGCGATGGCATTGGCCTTGCCGCACCACAGATAGGCAAGGATATTCGCGTGGTGGTGATAGACCTTGACGTGCTCTCAGAGGATTTGCCAGAGTATAAAGGCTTTCGTCATGCCTTCATCAATGCCCACATCATCGAAGCCGACGATAGCGAAACTAAGTCGATGGAGGAGGGGTGTCTGTCCTTGCCGGGCATCCACGAAAGCGTAACACGCCCAACACGCATCCACGTAAAGTACCTTGATGAAGACCTGCAACCGCACGACGAGTGGGTGGAAGGCTATCTGGCACGTGTCATGCAGCACGAGTTCGACCATTTGGAAGGTCATATGTTCATCGATCATCTCAGTCCTTTCCGTAAGCAAATCATACGCAGCAAGCTCAAGAACCTGCTGAAAGGGCGTTTCCGCTGCACTTACCGCACCAAGATAGCCCATAAATGAGCCGTGGCGCACGCTTTTTTCTGACGTGCCTTCTGCTGTTTCTGCCCCTCGCCACCCAAGCGCAATACAACATGCGCAAGATGATGGAAGAGGGGCGGCGCACGCTTGACCAAGGCTACTACGTCGTGGCGATGCAGATTTTTCAGCGTGTGGTGTCGCTGAAACCCCATCTCTACGAGGCATGGTACCTAAGTGCGCTCAGCAAATACCACCTTGACGACTTCTTGGGTGCCGACGAAGACTGTACTCAGGCCATCGACTTAAACCCTTACATTGCCGATATCTTCGACCTGCGTGCCATGAGCCGCATTGCACTTGAACGCTACGATAGCGCTGCCACCGACTATACGCGTGCCTTAGACATCGACCACGGCAACCGAAGCTACTGGTTCAACCGAGCCTATTGCTACTATATGGCAGGCGACAACCAGACAGCCCTCTCACAACTCAACTACATCCTTAAACGCTTCGGCCCCTTTGCCGAAGCACAAGACCTTGCCCGTGCCATCAACACCGGCAAGAAACCTGTTCGTCACACCACCGTTCCCATCAGCAATGCCTACAAGCTCACCGCCCTAAGCCAAGGCGGATGGCTTGCCAAACGTTTCCCCAAACCAGCCGAAACGCCATCTGCTGACAGCAGCCAGTTGCAACTGCCCATGCTGCCCGCCACAAGTGGCAAGACAACCCGTTCCCCCTTCCCGATAAAAAAACAAACTTTTTCTCCTTAACATGAAGCCTTTACAGGGAAAAGTAGTAACTTTGCGCAACAATTGATTTTTAAAACTAAGTTGTATTATGGTTAAAATCACTTTTCCTGATGGCTCAGTTCGTGAGTACGAACAGGGCGTAACAGGGTTACAAATCGCCGAGAGCATTTCGCCGGCTCTCGCTCGCAACGTTGTATCTTGCGGTGTCAATGGCGAAACGGTAGAACTCAATCGCCCCATAAACGAGGACGCACAGGTAGAGCTCTACAAGTTTGAAGACGAAGAAGGCAAGCATACCTTCTGGCACACATCGGCCCATCTGCTGGCAGAAGCCCTGCAAGAGCTCTATCCCGGCATACAGTTTGGGTTTGGACCAGCTGTTGAAAACGGTTTCTTCTACGATGTGATGCCCGCTGAAGGTCAAACCATCAGCGAGAACGACTTCCCGAAAATAGAGGAAAAGATGCGTGAACTCGCCAAGAAAGACGAGCCCGTTGTACGTCGCGAAGTACCAAAAGCCGAAGCATTGAAGGAATTTCAAGCCGATGGACAGCAGTATAAATGCGAACACATCGAGCAAGATCTCGAGGACGGCACCATCACCACATACACCCAAGGCAACTTCACTGACCTCTGCCGTGGCCCTCACCTCATGAGCACAGGCGCCATCAAGGCCATCAAGATTACCAGTGTGGCAGGTGCATTTTGGCGCGGTGACGCCAAGCGCGAACAGATGACACGTATCTACGGCATCTCTTTCCCAAAGAAAAAGTTGCTTGACGAGTATCTCGTAATGCTCGAAGAAGCCAAGAAGCGCGACCACCGCAAGATTGGAAAGGAAATGGAACTCTTCATGTTCTCCGACCGAGTAGGTAAAGGTCTGCCCATCTGGTTGCCGAAGGGAACCCAGCTCCGTCTTCGCTTACAGGAGTTGTTGCGTGCATTGCTCCGTCCTTACAACTATCAAGAGGTCATCACTCCGGGCATTGGCGGCAAGAGCCTCTATGTCACTTCGGGCCATTATGCCCACTACGGCAAAGACGCTTTCCAGCCCATCCACACTCCTGAAGAGGACGAAGAGTATATGCTCAAGCCAATGAACTGTCCTCACCACTGTGAAGTCTACGCCCGCAAGCCACGTTCCTACAAAGACTTGCCGTTGCGTATTGCCGAGTTTGGAACCGTGTTCCGTTACGAGAAGAGTGGCGAGCTCCACGGCCTCACCCGTGTGCGCACCTTCACTCAGGACGATGCCCACATCTTTGTACGTCCCGATCAGGTGAAGAAAGAGTTTGAAGCCATCATCGACATCATCCTCAAAGTGTTCTCCATCTTCGGCTTCGACAACTATGAAGCACAGATATCGTTGCGTGATCCGGCCGACAAGGAGAAGTATATAGGCTCTGACGAGATATGGGAAGAAAGCCAGAACGCCATCCGCGAGGCTTGCAAAGAGAAAGGACTGAAAGCCCACGAGGAGATTGGCGAGGCTGCTTTCTATGGTCCTAAGCTCGACTTTATGGTGAAAGACGCCATCGGACGCCGTTGGCAGTTGGGCACCATCCAGGTAGACTACAACCTTCCACAACGTTTCAAGTTGGAGTATACAGCCGAAGACAACTCAAAGAAGACACCTGTGATGATTCACCGTGCGCCTTTCGGCAGCTTGGAGCGTTTCACCGCCGTCCTCATCGAGCACACGGCAGGTCACTTCCCATTGTGGCTCATCCCCGATCAGGTAGCTATTCTGCCCATTTCAGAGAAGTTCAACGACTATGCCCGCAAGGTGCAGAGCTATCTCGACGGCCAGGGTGTGCGTGCAGTGCTTGACGACCGCAACGAAAAAATCGGCCGCAAGATACGTGACAACGAGCTCAAGCGCGTCCCCTACATGGTTATCGTAGGCGAAAAGGAAGCTGCCGATGGTCTTGTAAGTATGCGTGTACAGGGCGGTGGCGAACAAGCCACGATGAAGATGGAAGACTTTGCCCGTCGCATCAACGACGAGGTAGCCAACCAGCTCAAAGCCGCCAAAGAATAAAATCGAATGTTTTTTCTGACAGAAAGCTTCTTTTGGCTTTCGGTCAAGAACCTTCAATAAATAGGGCCCCGACCTGTCGGGGCCTTTTTTTCTTTCTTTTCAATCCTCATTCCCATTTCCCAAGTTATGAAGAAAACTGTTTTTTCGCTTTTTTGCTTGTTGTTGTGCCTCGTAGAGGGTAGGGCACAGGATTTTGACAGTTGCTTTGTCGACACCACTCTGCGTATCGACTACACCTTTTCTGGCAACGCCACGGAGCAGCACATCGCCGTTGACCAACTCAAACGCATCCCTCGTTGGTATGGCAAACGCCACAACTTGTCTGAATTGCCCATGCAGGGCAACGGCCAAATCACCGTGCGCGACCACCTCTCAGGCCGCATCCTCTACCGCAACTCCTTCTCCACGTTGTTTCAGGAATGGCTCACCTATGATGAAGCCAAGACCTCCACGCAGTCGTTCGAGAATGTTTTTCTCGTGCCGATGCCCCGTCAGACTGTTGACATCACCATCGACCTGCGCAACAACCGCCGCGAAGTGGTGGCCACGCTCACCCATCAAGTCAACCCCAAGGACATTCTGATAGAACACATCGGCGAGCGTTCGGTTACACCTTATATATATATACAACATCCTGCCGATACCACTCGCTGCATTCATATAGCCTATTTGGCCGAAGGCTACCGTCCCGACGAGATGAAACAGTTTGAAGAAGACGCTCGCATTGCCAACGAAGCCCTCTTCGAACACGAACCCTTCAAAAGCCAGCGAAGCCGTTTCAGTGTGGTGGCCGTAGAGGCACCGTCGCAGGAAAGCGGCACCAGCCAGCCCTCTAAAGGCCTTTGGCGCAACACAGCCCTCGGCTCCCACTTCGACACTTTCTATAGCGACCGCTATCTGACTACCCTCCATCTGAAGAAACTCCACGACTGGTTGGCAGGCACTCCCTACGAACACATCATCGTTCTGGTAAACACTTCCGAGTATGGAGGCGGTGGCATTCTCAACAGTTACAACCTCTCCATGACCCATCATCCCGCCTTCCGCCCCGTGGTGGTGCACGAGTTCGGTCACAGTTTTGCCGGTCTTGCCGACGAATATGCCTATGAAAACGAAGCCATTCCCATGTATCCGCACGACATCGAACCCTGGGAGAAGAACATCACCACCCGTGTCGATTTCCACGACAAATGGGAAAACCTGCTGAAGACCGACCCCAAGTGCGGTTTCTATGAGGGAGCCGGCTATTCGCTCAAAGGCGTTTACCGGGCTTACGAGCGTTGCCGTATGCGCGACAACGGATGGCCTACGTTTTGTCCGGCTTGTCAACAAGCCATTAGAAACGTGATAGATTTTTATACTAAATAGGCGAAAAGACCCCAAAATTATTTGGCTAATTCGCTAAGAATCACTATCTTTGCAGCCGTTTAAAGAAAAAACCGAATTAAAATAGCTGGATGAAGAATGACAAAATGAAGAATCAGTACCGCGTGAACGAGCAAATTCACGTTAGGGAAGTACGTGTGGTAAGCGACAATGGCTCAGACGTTATGCCCACTCGCAAGGCCCTTGATATGGCTCGCAGGGAGGGTGTAGACCTCGTAGAGATATCTCCTAACGCTCAACCACCTGTTTGTCGTCTCATCGACTACTCCAAATTCCTCTATCAGCAGAAGCGCCGACAGAAGGAAATGAAGCAAAAGCAAGTTAAACAAGACATTAAGGAGATTCGGTTTGGACCGCAGACAGATGAGCACGACTACCAGTTTAAGCTCAAACATGCCCAAGAGTTCCTCAACGAGGGCAACAAGGTGCGGGCTTACGTGTTCTTCCGCGGACGTTCCATCCTGTTCAAAGAGCAGGGCGAAGTTTTGCTCTTGCGTTTCGCCAACGACCTTGAAGAGTTGGCAAAAGTAGAGCAGTTGCCCAAGCTCGAAGGCAAGAAGATGTTTCTCTACCTCGCTCCCAAGAAGGCGGGTGTAGCCAAACAGAGCCAGCAGAAGCGCGACCGCTTGGCAGCCGAGGCTGTAGCCAAGGAGAAAGCCAAGCTCGAAAGCGAGGCTCATGCCAAAAACAACGGGCTCTTTGCCAACGCCAAAGGCGGTGCTTCAGCCCTCGACAAGCTTCAGGAGGCTTCCGAAGAATAAGAAAAAGATTGTGCGTAACGTCCTGGTATATACGTTGCCACAGAATTAAATAAACAACAATATTTAAACAAAAAGCAAAAATGCCAAAGCAAAAGACAAATTCCGGCGCAAAGAAGAGATTTACTTTCACCGGTACAGGAAAGATTAAGAGACATCATGCTTTCCACAGTCACATCTTGACTAAGAAGACAAAGAAGCAGAAGAGAAACCTCGTTCACCAGACAATGGTTGACAAGAGCAACCTCAGACAAGTACGCGACTTGCTCAATCTGCGTTAAGTAACATTAGTCAAACATTAAAAAGAAAAGAAAACTATGCCAAGATCAGTAAATCACGTTGCCTCTAAAGCAAAGAGAACAAGAATTCTGAAGCAGACAAAGGGTTACTATGGTGCCCGTAAGAATGTCTGGACGGTAGCTAAGAACACTTGGGAGAAGGGTTTGACTTATGCTTACCGCGATCGTCGTAACAAGAAGCGCAACTTCCGCGCATTGTGGATTCAGCGTATCAACGCTGCTGCTCGTCTTGAAGGATTGAGCTACAGCCAGTTGATGGGTGCCCTTCACAAGGCCGGAATTGAAATCAACCGTAAGGTGCTTGCTGACCTCGCTGTCAACAACCCCGAGGCTTTCAAAGCCATTGTTGACAAGGTGAAGTAAGCCGTTAGCGCGCTATTCATAGTAAAGCCGCAAGCTCCTATGGAACTTGCGGCTTTTTCCGTTGTTACAGGGGTGGGGGTGTGGTTATTGTTTCACCCCCTTCATGCTGAGCGATATGCGGTGGCGGACGGTGTCCACTCCTGTCACGCGCACTCTTACGTGCTGGTGTAGCTTCACCATTTTGTTCGGGTCGCTCACGTAGGAGTCTGACAGTTGTGAGATGTGTACCAGTCCGTCTTGGTGGACGCCGATGTCTACAAACGCTCCGAAGTTGGTGATGTTGGTCACGATGCCCGGTAGTTCCATTCCTTCTGTCAGGTCGTCGATGGTGTGTACGGTGTCGTCAAAGCTGAAAGCCTCCAGCTTTTGGCGCGGGTCGCGTCCAGGTTTTTCCAGTTCGCCCATGATGTCTTTCAGTGTGGGCAGTCCGGTCTCGTTGGTAACGTAGCGTTTCAGTTCGATGCTTTTCTGCTTGTTTTTGTCTGCCATCAGCTCGCTCACGGTGCAGTTCAGGTCTTTGGCCATCTGCTCCACTACGTGGTAGCTTTCAGGATGTACCGCCGAGTTGTCGAGTGGATTCTTGGCTCCGGGGATGCGCAGGAAGCCTGCACATTGGGTGAAAGCCGCTGGTCCGAGTCTTGGCACGTGTTTTAGTTGTGCCCGTGAGGCGAAGGCACCGTGTTCACGCCGGTAGTTCACGATGTTCTGTGCCAGTGTCTTGCCCAATCCGCTGACGTACATCAGCAGGTGGGCCGAGGCCGTATTGAGGTTCACGCCCACCTGGTTGACGCAGCTCTCCACGGTCAGGTCGAGCTGCTGCTTCAGTTTGGTTTGGTCGACGTCGTGTTGGTATTGTCCCACGCCTATGCTCTTGGGGTCTATTTTCACCAGTTCTGCCAGTGGGTCCATCAGTCTTCTGCCGATAGACACCGCCCCACGGGTGGTGACGTCCTCGTTGGGAAACTCCTCGCGTGCCGTTGCCGATGCCGAATAGATGCTTGCTCCGTCCTCGCTCACCACATATATCTCTATGCCTGTGCCCTCAATGGTCTGTCGGGCAAAGGCTTCCGTCTCGCGGCTTGCCGTTCCGTTGCCTATGGCTATGGCCTCAATGCGGTAGCGTCTTGTCATCGACAGTAGGGCAGCAGCGGCTGCTTGTCGTTGGTTGCGTGGCGGATGGGGATAGATGATTTCGTGGTGGAGCAGGTTGCCTTCGGCATCCAACACCGCTGTTTTGCAGCCGTTAGCAAACCCAGGGTCGAGGGCCAGTGTGCGTTTCTGTCCCAATGGGGCCGAGAGCAGCAGTTGTCTTAGGTTTTCGGCAAACACGCTGATGGCTTCCTTGTCGGCCTTTTCCTTGCTCAAGGCGGCAAATTCGTTTTCCACTGATGGGGCGATGAGTCGTTTGAACGCGTCTTCCACCGCTTCGCCCACCAGTCGTTGGCATGGGCCGTTGCCTCTGACAAACTGTCGGTACAGTCTGCCGACACACGCTTCGTTGTCTGCCGAGATGCTTACGCGCAGGATGCCCGCCTCTTCGCCACGGCGCAATGCTAAAAGGCGGTGGGACGGACAGCGGCGGAGCGGTTCACTCCAGTCGAAATAGTCGGCAAACTTCTGTGCCTCGGGGGTGTCTTTTTGTTTCTTTATTACCTTTGATGTGATGACTGCTTCCCGCCGGTAGTGTGCTCTCACGGCCGAGCGAGCATCGGCATCTTCGCTCACCGTTTCGGCAATGATGTCCTTTGCGCCAGCCAAGGCAGCCGTTGTGTCAGCTACCTCTCCTTTTACAAAGCGGCGGGCAGCCTGTTCGGGGTGTTGTTCGCGCCCCATGAGCAGCAGTTGAGCCAGCGGTTCCAGTCCTTGTTGCCGTGCTGCCTGTGCCCGTGTGCGCCGTTTGGGCTTGTAGGGGAGATAGAGGTCTTCGAGCGTGGTTGCGTCCCAACAGTTGTTTATTTTCTTTTCCAGTTCTGGCGTGAGCAGTCCTTGTTCGTCAATGGTTTTCAGGATGGTGGCACGTCGTTTGTCCAAAGCTGTCAGCCGGTCGGCCGCTTCGCTCACGGCGGCTATCTGCACTTCGTCCATTTCGCCGGTGCGTTCCTTGCGGTAGCGGGCGATGAAGGGGATGGTGCATCCTTCGTTGAGGAGCGTCAGTGTGGCGTCAACGGCAGCAGGTTTTAGCCCGAGTGCCGTTGCAATATGTGTGGTGTAGTTGTTCATATCTTGTTTTTTGGTTTGTGGGGTGTATATGCAAAGATAGCGATTAGTTTGCTTTCGGGCAAACTAATCGCTATCTTTTGTTGTTGTCCTGTTGTTAGGTGGGCGAGCAGGAGTGCTTGCTTACATATTGATGTTGAAGGCTCTTTTCAAGTTTTCTTTGGCCGGTTGGTTTCCCTGCTTTGCTGCTTTCATCCACCATTCCTTTGCTTTTGCCAAGTCTTTCGTTACTCCTTTCCCTTCGTAATAGCAGTTTCCCAAGCAGTAGAATGCGTTGGGGTTTCCTTGTTGTGCCCCTTTTCTGAACCACTTCAATGCTTCTGCATAGTTTTTAGTTACTCCTAATCCTTCTAAATAGCAGATTCCCAAGTTGTTTTGTGCATCGCTGTGTCCTTGTTGTGCTGCTTTTGTGTACCATTTCACGGCTTCTGTGTAGTTTTGTGCTACTCCTTTTCCAATGTAATAGCAGTTTCCCAAGTGGAATTGTGCCTTAACATTTCCTGCTTCTGCCATTTTTCTGACAGAAGAGATGTCAGTGTTGCCTTGTGCAAAAGCTGCTGCTGATGTGATGATGAGGAGCAGGAAAAGGATAATTTTCTTTTTCATAATCGTTAGTTTTATAGTGTATTTATAATAATAAGGTAAAGAAGGGGCCTTTGCTGAACCGCTATTTTCTTTCGCAAAGATAGGTAAATTTTCTGTTTCAGTCAACGATTTCTGCCGAAATCTGCACTTTTTTAGAGATCGTAAGTGGTAGCCGTTTTAACCGCTTTGCAAGTGCTTGATTTTCAGTAGTTTATGTTTTGCATTCTAAAACCCTGTGTTTTAGACACTAAAACACAGGGTTTTAGGAGCCAACGGAGCCGGTTTTAGCGTCTAAAACACAGGGTTTTGTTTTGCAGCGAGTTTTTTGCCGCTCTATGGGAGGAAGCGTTTGGGTGATAGTTGGGGTGTGTGGCTTGTTTGAAAACAGGCACTGAAAGTGTTTTCTGCACCCAGTTTTGTGGTCTATTTGATAAAAAAATGTGGTTTGTAGGTTTCATTTCTTCCTGAAAAAACTTACTTTGTTATATACTTAAAATCGCGTAACCATCTGACAATCAGTTGCCCGTTGTTCAATCGCATTTACTTTGCCGTTTACTTGCTGGTAAACTGTAAGAGAATAGTTGCTACTTTTGCAACGTAAACCTAAATAACTGAAATCGTATGTTTAAGAAGACATTGTTAAGCGTTAGCACCGCTTGTATATGTATGAGTGCAAGTGCACAGACTCCAAAGTTTGGAGTAGATCCGTTAGACAAAGTGATATCAGCCATGACGCTCGATGAAAAACTCGATGTGTTGATAGGCTCGAGTGGTAACCAGTTGTCCGATGCTAATGCCACGATAGGCAACGCCTCAGAGTTGGTACCCGGTGCTGCCGGTCAGCTCAACGGTGTTCCACGCCTTGGCATCCCCTCAACAGTAGTGGCAGACGGCCCTGCAGGTCTGCGCATCCAGCCTAAACGCCAAGGTACCGACAAGACCTTCTATTGCACCCACTTCCCGGTAGCTATGCTGATGAGTGCCACTTGGAACACGCAACTTGTTAAAGAGGTTGGCGCAGCTATGGGTAACGAGGTTAAACACTACGGTGTGGACGTGCTGCTTGCCCCTGCCACCAACATCCAACGCAATCCGTTGAACGGCCGCAACTTCGAATACTATTCTGAAGATCCGTTGTTGGCCGGTAACATCTGTGCAGCCATGGTAGGTGGTGTGCAGAGCAATGGGGTAGGAACCAGCCTGAAACACTTTGCCCTGAACAACCAGGAGACCAACCGCACCAGCAATAACGTCATTGGAACACCCCGTACGTTCCGTGAAATCTATCTCAAACCTTTCGAGATAGTAGTAAAACAAGCACAGCCCTGGACGGTGATGACCTCCTACAACAAGGTTAACGGCACGATGACCAGTGAGCGTTGTGACCTCGTGACCGAGATTCTCCGTCACGAATGGGGTTTCAAGGGAATGGTAATGACCGACTGGTTTGGCGGTCAGAACGCCGTTGCCCAAATGGAAGCTGGCAACGACCTGCTCATGCCAGGCAAAGTGAACCAGCGTGAAGAAATAAGAAAAGCCGTGCTCAACGGCCGTCTCTCCATGGAGATAATAGACCGCAACGTGCGCCACATCCTTGAGTACATCCTCAAGACACCGCGCTATCAAGGCTATACAGCCGACAACAATCCCGACCTGAAAGCCCACGCCGTTGTGACACGCAACGCCGCTTTGGAAGGAATGGTATTGCTGAAGAACGCCAAGAACGCCCTTCCTGTAAGCAACAATGTGAAGAATGTAGCCGTCTTTGGCCGCACCTCTTATGACTTCATCGCCGGCGGTACCGGCTCGGGTGATGTCAACCATGCTTACGTAGTGAGCTTGATAGAAGGTCTCAACAACGCCGGCTTCACCGTTGACCCAGCTCTGAAGAAAGCTTATGAAACTTATATTCCCGAGGCGCAGGCCAAGATGCCGAAATCTACCAACCAGTTTGCTGCATTCCTGCCCAAGCACCTCATTCCAGAAATGAACCTTTCGGCCAGCGAGCTGCAAGCTTCTGCCCGCAACAACGATGTAGCCCTCATCACCATTGGCAAGACCTCAGGCGAGTTTGCCGACCGTTACATCTCTGACAACTTCAACCTTACCGCTGCCGAGAAGAAGATGATAAGCGACGTCTGCGCCGCTTTCCACAAGGCAGGCAAGAAGGTAATCGTTGTGCTTAACGTTTGTGGCGTGATAGAAACCAAGAGTTGGATAGGTGGTCCAGACGCTGTTCTCACCGCATGGCTTCCTGGTCAGGAAGGTGGCAACTCTGTCTGCGACATCCTCACCGGCAAGGAGACCCCTTCAGGCCGACTCCCCATGACCTGGCCAGTAAGCTATAACGATGTGCCCTCTAAGGCCGACTTCCCCACACCCGACGAAATCAGCGACGACCAACTTCTCGAAGCCCTCAAGGGATTTGCCGATGTACGCACCAGTGGCGAGCGCAAAAACTTCGACTACACCGAGTATAACGACGGCATCTATGTAGGCTACCGCTACTATACCACCAAGAACGTGCCCGTTTCCTATCCTTTTGGTTACGGCTTGAGCTACACCTCTTTCAAGTATGGCAAGCCCGTTGTTAGCAAAGATGCCCAAGGCAACCTCACCCTCACCGTGGAAGTGAAGAACACCGGTAAGGTAGCAGGCAAAGAAGTGGTACAGGTCTATGTGTCCGCACCGGGCAAAGATATGGACAAACCCGCTCGCGAACTCAAGGGTTTTGCCAAGACCCGCAAGCTTAACCCCGGCGAGAGCCAGACCGTCAGCATAGCCATTCCTTACGAGAGCCTTGCCTCCTTCAACGAGAAGGATAGCCAATGGCAGGTAGAAGCAGGCACCTACACCGTAATGGTAGCCAAGAATGCAGCCGACGCCAAGCCACTCACGGCCACTGTTAGCGAGGAAGGTCGCGTTACCGAAACGGTTCGTCCCTGCCTCCTTCCTGAGCAGAAATGATTTAAAGAAGTCAACATTCTCAACCAGAAGGGTTGCTCAGGCTCTATCGGAGCTGCTGACCTGATTGAAGACGTATCGGCTTACAAGAACTACCTCATGGCAGGTACCTACATACGTCCGTTCTCCGTGGAGTTTGCAACCCACATCAACTTCTAACAGAAGAGCGGATATAAGCAAATCATTTACCGGTTATTCTAAAACAGAAGGAAATGATAAAGACCGTCTTAACAAGCATCGTTATGGGCCTCGTGCCCATAACCGTGTTTTCACAGAACACCATTCCGGGCTACACCATCAACTCCAGTACGGAAGCCTCTACCGTTTCCACCGAGTATGGAAAGGTGGCCGGATACATCGAGAATGGCATCTACAACTATAAAGGCATTCCCTATGCTGAGGCCGAACGCTTTGAAGAGCCTCACGCACCAGCCACCTGGAACGGCAATGGCGTTCCACAGTGGCCGGCTTACACCACAGGGAAGAAAGCCACCATGGTGTTCGACAAGGACTGCACCGTGAAGTATGGCTTCGACCAAGCGCTCATCAAGATAGCCACCAAGAAGCGTTAGCAAATAAAGGGCTTTCCGTCTATACGAAAAGCCCCGCTTGCAGCGTTAGTAAGAAAAAGCAGTTTATTGCCAAATAAAAAATCAACTAAATCAATAAACAATGAAAAAATCGTTTCTAACCTTTGTGCTTACCCTCTTTGCAGGGGCGTTGTTTGCACAACAATCAGTAAAAGTGACCACGGCAGACGGTGTGCTCGAAGGCACCGACGAGTCGGGCATTAAGACCTTTAAAGGCGTTCCTTTCGCTGCACCACCAGTTGGCAACCTCCGCTGGAAGGCTCCCCAACCCGTACAGAAGTGGCAAGGTGTGCGCCAAGCCAAGGAATATGGACCTAACCCTATGCAGGAAAACATCTTCGGCGACATGAACTTCGGCACCAAGAAGATGAGCGAAGACTGCCTATACCTTAATATATGGACACCAGCCAAGAAGATGAACGAGAAGCTTCCAGTGCTTATCTACTTCAATGGAGGCGGACTCATGTGTGGAAGCGGTAGTGAGCCACGTTATGCTGGCGACGCTATGGCCCGCAAAGGCATCATCTCCGTCACCGCCAACTACCGCGAGGGCATCTTCGGTTTCTTCTCTCATCCTCAACTTTCTAAGGAGACTTCTTATAAAGGCTCTGGTAACTACGGCTTCCTCGATCAGGTGGCTGCTATCAAATGGGTGAAAGACAACATCGCAGCCTTCGGCGGCGATCCTAATCGCATTACCATCGTTGGTGAGTCAGCAGGCTCAATGTCGGTGAGCTCACTCATGGCCTCGCCTTTGTGCAAGGGACTGTTTGCACAGGCTATGGGCTCAAGTGGCTCCGTAATCGGCACCAAGAAGGTTGCCACACTTAAAGAGGCTGAAGCTGCAGGAGTGGAGATGGTCAAGAAGATAGGATGCAAAAACATCAAGGACTTGCGCGCCATGTCGGCCGAGGAACTCATGAAGAAAGCTGGCGTTAAGAGTGTGCCTATCTACAATATCGACGGTTATTTCTGGACAAAGCAGCCCTATGACGTGTTTGCAGCAGGCGAGCAGACCAAGGTGCCCCTACTTATCGGTGGCAACAACGAGGAGATGAACGTCATGGCTGTTCTCTACGGAAAGGCTCCCACAGTGGAGAACTTGAAAGAAGCAGCACGTGCCATCTATGGAGATGCCACCGACCAGCTCTTCCAACTCTACGGCATCAACACCGATGCAGACGTTTTGGGACAACCGGGCAACAACCTTGCCGGTGATATCTTCCTCGACTATTCAACCTGGAAGTGGGGTAATATGCACAAACTGACTGGTGGACAACCTGTCTACCGCTATCGCTATTGCCATCCACGCCCCGATATGGTAATGAAAGACAAGGTGGCAGGACTTGCAGGCGGCGTACAAGAAAAGACCGCTGACACACCAGCCATACCAAAAGCACTCGGTGCTGTCCACTCAGCCGACATCGAATATGCCATGGGAACACTGTCCACCAACCGCGTTTTCGACTGGCAGCCCGAAGACTACACCATCTCTGACATCTTCAGCAACTACTATGTAAACTTTGTAAAGACCGGCAACCCCAACGGATTGGGCCTCGTTGACTGGCCGACAACAAACGGAAAGACGGTTGCCCCCGTTCTTCAGATAGACGTTAACACCGTTGTCAAGGAAGACCCTGACATGGAAAAACGCTACGAAATAATGGACAACCTCTTCTGGAAATAATTCTCTCTGAAAGGCAACTTCCCGTCAGGACAGGCATATCCCGAGCCCGGCGGGAAGTTGTTGGTAAACAGTTCTTTCTTACAACACCTATTGACACCATTATGCGGATTTCACCAATCGCACCAATCAGGCCACTGAGTCGGTGGAGAAAGCCAATGCCTTGCTTGACGTGATGGGCTTAAAGGGAAACTACAAGGTGGTGGCCGGTGCCGAAAGTGGCATGACCAGCGCTGACAAACCTGTTGATTCGGAAGGCGCACGCCTCCTTCTAATCAGCGTACATCTGCGCCACTGCATCCGCAAACGTCTTTTCTGGGATGCAGGCACAGTGTCGCACTTTTAGTCGGTAGTTGTAAATGGTTTGCGGAGAGTAGTGGAGAAACTCTGCAATACTAATGCTATCGGTGATGCCCATGCTGACAAGCGCATAGATACGAAGCTCTGGCGTGAGCTCGTTGTCGGACGGCGGGACGATGGCAGCCTCGGGTTTGAGCAGGCTATTGAAGCGTTTGACAAAGTCGGGATGGGACGACAGAAACGCCTTATCGAAGTGGCCGAAGAAGTTCTGCAGGTATTTTTCGGTGATAGACTGCGACCGTAGCTCACTACGGGCTTTGTCTATCTTGCCAGAAGCGATGAGGTTGAAGATAGACTTCTTGAAGTTCTGTACGTCAGCAATATACTTTGTGACCAACTGATACACCTGTAGGAAGTTCTTGTTGTGATAGTCTACCTCCTTGTGCATAACGATGTTGGCAGCTTTCAGTTGTCTTTGGGCTTCTTTCTCCTTGCCAATCATGGCCTCCAGCGAGTGGTTTTGTCGTTCAATCTTCTTGAGCAAGAGCACTTGGCGGTGGCGTTTCTTGATGACGTTCACCAGCAACAACACGATTGCCACCATTGTCAACGCCAGTACAATCAGGCTGATGATGAGGCTTTTGTAGGTCTTCACCATTGCTTTCTGATAGTTTGTGGTGACCGAAGCATGGGCTTTTACAATTTCAAGGCTACGCCCTGCGTCCTTGAACGTCTTGGCGTTTTCGGTGCAAAGCATGGTGTAGAGATATGCCCGCTTGCAGTTGAGGTGGATAAGAGGCGAGTTGACAAGGATGATGAGCGACTCTGCTTCGCGGTTACAGCTGCCAATGTCGTTGATGGCCGAGAGGATAAGGTAATGAAGATAGGCATTCTTGTTGTTAATTCGATAGCATTGTTTGGCATAGACATAGTAGAGCATGGCAGCTTTGATGGACGGTTGTTGCACACCCCGAAGGTCGGCTTCCACCCGTTTCCTTACATCTGTGTTAACAAGATTGGCCTCATAGTAGTCGCGTTGCCACATATCAGAGGGCAGATAGACGCTATATTTCTGCCAAGCGTCATAGTGTAGCTTCGTCTTGGATGACTTATCTTCTTTCAAATCGCGCAAAAAGCAGCGTATGGCATATTCCATCATGACGACAGCATACTTCGTTTGCACTGTCTTCGACTGGGTTTCGATAGCCGGAAGAGAGGGTAGGGCACGTTGCACCTCTTGCAGTTCGCCTTGAAGAATGTTGATGTAGATGCCGTCGAGCTGGGCCATCACGGCCAAATCGGTAAGACCTGCCTTGGTGGCGATGTGGTAGCACTGGGCCGAATAGTAGATTGCCGAGTCGGAATCGAACTTCATGTATTCGTCATAGAGGTGCTTGTTGTAGTTGTATTGTTCGGTAGGTGTAACAAAGAAGTTGTTGTCTTTTTTCCAGACAGCAATGGCTTGTCGCTTCTGTTGCTCGTAGCTACTGCTTGCATTCACTGCCGAGTCGAGCCGTAACAGGTCTTTTTCGATGTCGAACTTTTGCGCATGAAGGGTCGAAAGGGCGGTCAGTAGTATTACGACGATGGAAAATGTTCGTCTTTTCATGTTTGCAAAGATAAATAAAAAAATATTTTTCGCCAACTTTTTCTCTTTTCTTTACCTTTTCTCTTCCGGCATGTTGTGTGCTGATTGGCTATATGTAGGCTTTTCGCCCACTATATATATTATATAATAAGGTGTGCAACGAGTTGAAAGAAATCACTGAAAAAGAAGAGGAAAAGTTTGTGCCGTTCGTTTTTTTTACGTACGTTTGCATTCAATAAGCACGTTCCTTATGTGCAGTACACTGTGGGGCGGGCAGACAATCATTAACCGATAACCTAAATAATAACGACCTATGCCAACCGAAGAAAAACCTATGCTCGATGGCTCCTTCAGCGTTAAGCACGCTGTAATGTTTGCCATTGCCGTGGCAGTAACCCTTGTTTTGTGGAACTTACCGCTTGATGCCTATGGCATCGAAGGCATTACCGTCATTCAGCGCCGCATTATTGCCATCTTTGCTTTAGCCACTATCCTATGGATAACCGAGGCTATACCCTCCTGGGCCACCTCCGTCTCTGTCATCGGACTGCTTCTGTTCACCACCAGCAACAGTTCGTTCAACTTCATGAAAGCCGGTATTGATAAGTCGCAACTGCTCGACCACGAAGCAGTGATGGCCACTTTTGCCGACCCCATCATCATTCTTTTCCTTGGAGGATTTATCCTTGCCATTGCCGCCACCAAGTCGGGACTGGACGTCCTCTTGGCGCGAACGCTGATAAAGCCCTTCGGCAACAAGAGCGAAAACGTGCTTTTGGGCTTCCTGCTCATCACGGGCGTGTTCTCGATGTTTGTCAGCAACACCGCCACAGCGGCCATGATGCTCACCTTTCTTACGCCAGTCTTCAAGGCATTGCCTCCAGGAGGCAAAGGACGCGTCGCCCTGACGCTCAGCATTCCTGTAGCTGCCAACATTGGAGGTATGGGTACTCCCATCGGAACGCCCCCCAATGCGATAGCCTTGAAATACCTTAACGACCCCAACGGACTCAATCTTAACCTCGGCTTTGGCGAATGGATGATGTTTATGCTTCCGCTTACGATCGTCTTGCTGGTGATAGGCTGGTTACTGTTGAAGAAATTCTTCCCCTTCACCCAGAAGACCATTCGCCTCTCTATCGACGGTAATGTGCAGCGCAACTGGCGCACAGTGGTGGTTGCCGTGACGTTTGTGGTGACTGTTCTGTTGTGGGTTTTCGACAAGAAGACAGGTGTTGGTGCCAATACGGTGGCCATGTTGCCTATCGTGGTGTTTGCCGTGACTGGCGTAGTGACTGCACGCGACCTGCAGGACATCAACTGGAGTGTCATCTGGATGGTGGCTGGTGGTTTCGCTTTGGGCCTTGCCCTCAACGATTCTGGCCTTGCCGAGAATGCCATCAAGAGCATTCCTTTCGGTTCATGGTCGGCCATTGCCATCCTCATCATCTCGGGACTCATCTGCTATCTGCTCTCCAACTTCATTTCAAACACCGCCACTGCAGCCTTGTTGGTGCCTATCCTGGCAGTGGTTTGCCGCGGTATGGGCTCTGCTCTTGACGGCATCGGCGGTACGCCAACTGTGCTTATCGGCATTGCAGTGGCAGCATCAGTGGCTATGGCCCTGCCCATCAGTACGCCTCCTAACGCCATTGCCCATTCCACGGGCTTGGTAAAGCAGAACCAGATGATGAAGATTGGTCTCACCATGGGCATCATCGGTCTTGTGCTTGGCTATTCAATGTTATTCGTTCTCGGCGAATTGCACATCATATAAATGCGTTATTTGTGCTGCCAACGGCAGCAGCTATTAGTTCTTTCGGTCTCGTTCGGTCTCACTTCCGGGCGAGACCTTTTGGTGCAAATAGGAACGTGATAGAGCGTTTTAGCCAAGACGCACTTTTTAAAATGTTGCATTTTGTGTATGTAAATGTTGCAAATGTAGTGGAAGTTGTAAGAACTTAACAAAATAGTTTACCGTTTTAAGTGGCCGTTACACACTTTTTACTAACTTTGCACCCGATTAAGTATGAATGAATAATTTCACCTTTAAGTAATAATCTTTCGCCATGAGCAAGACAACAACCTCTTTTGTAAGGTACTTTTTCTTTTTAATTGCATGGTTGACTGCTTTCCCCATGATGGCCGACGAGCCAGCTATAGGGGTCAACTACCCAGTCACCACCATGAGTTTCCCCGGTTGGAGTAACGAGCCGATACCTGCAGCGGCCTTCAACAGTCAGGCGGTAGCAGCCAAAATCACCGTCAAAGGTGCCACCTACATCGCCTTTAGTCACATTGTCAACTACACCCCTACTGACCTTAAAACTGAAGGTGGTGTGTTCGAATGGAACGAAAACAACAAGCGCGGTGTGTCTCTGCTTGTTACAGGCGACCTCCTTGCCGAGGCAAAAGCCGGAGGATTGTCTGTACGTACCGACGGTGCTACTGGCATAACGCTCACCGTCAAGAACCTCAGCACCACCACCGACCCTGATGAAGGCTCGGGCGGTTCTGGCGAAAGCGGCGGTTCTGGCTCTGACGACGACCCCACTTCGCTTAGCTATAAGATAGCCCATCAGATGCAACTCACCGATGTGCCCACCTTATATATTACCATAGATGGGGTAGGGAGCACCGATGCAGACCTTGATAAAGCCCTTTATAAAGACCGGCAAACAGGCGTTGCCCCTTATAGCACGGCTGTCATCCTTGTGAAAGATGATGGATCGGACAAGAGCGATCGCCATCTCACCGAGTTTAGAGACACCGTTCAGATAAAGGTTCGCGGCAATTCCACCGCTAACCCCACCAACGGCAAGAAGGCTTACCGCCTGAAATTCCCCAAGAAACACAAGCATGACCTTCTTGGAAGTGGCTACGGCAAACGCAACTGGGCTCTCCTTGCCAACGATTTCGACCACTCCATGATACGCAACGCCCTCTCTTATCACCTTGAAAAAGAGGTAGGCATGGACTTCTGTCCCGGCTACAAGTTTGTTGATTTGGTCATCAACGGCAACTATCGCGGCACCTATCAGGTGTCCGACCATGTGGAAGCAGGAGCCAATCGTGTGGACATCAACGAAGACAACGGCTGGATGATAGAGTTTCAGGGCCGAGGGGATATGCTCGACAAGCCCTTGTGCTTTTCCAAGAACGGCTTGTTGATTAACATCAAGAACCCCGAGCCAGCCGACGAAACCGACGCAGCGCAGGTGAATGCCGTCATCGCTCCCGTTCAGGATTGGTTTGTCAACACGTGGGCACCCCTCTGGGAGAGCACGTCTGCCTACAGTCGCGACCACGGATGGCGTTCGGTCAACGACGAGGAGTCGCTGCTGAAGTTCTGGATTGTTACCGAGCTCACTGGCGACTACGATGGATGGATGACCACCAAGGCCTATAAGGACGCTGGCAGCAACCGTCTTTGCTACGGACCGGTATGGGATAAGGACCTTGCCTATGGCAACTGCAACTATGAGAAGTCGGATGCCCTTGTGTCAAACAACGGCAACGCCTCCAGTCTTGTCAACTATCTGAACAAAGATCTCCTGAAAGATCCACTGTTTGCCACACGTCTGAAGACCACGCTCGACTCGCTTTTGAGCCACGGACTCCTCGATAGGCTCACAGCAAAGGTGGACGAGTTGGCCGCCATTGTTGCACAAACGGAAGCCCTCAACAACACCAAGTTCCCCCGAAACGTGCAGGCAGGCATCGAATTGAACCACTACGAGACCTATGACAAGACCGTAGCCCAACTCAAAGACTATCTGCAGACGCGCTTTGCCACCGTGCAGACGCTCACCAACGACCTCTATACGGTTGCCACAACCAACGACGGCAACACCGTAAGCTACAACCCCGAAGCCAACATCTGGGACACCGGCTTCTATGGAAAAACCGGTAAGCTGACCACCGTTAGCGAAACCAACCGCACCTATAAGGCCGGTCAGTGGAACACGTTCTGCGTGCCTTTCGACCTCACCATCGACCAGTTGAAAGCTGTCTTCGGCACTTCTGTTGTAGCAAAAGAGCATACCGCCATTGCTGCCGACGGCAAGACAATGGTCTTCACCGACGTGACGGGCGACTATCTCAAGAGCGGCTATCCTTATCTTATCAAGTTCTCGGGTAGCGATATCGCCAATCCCACCTTCCAAAATGTCATTATCACCGACAATGCATCAAATTCCAACGGTGTTGTCTACAACGGACGCAGCGTCACCTGTGACAGTCTTCACTTCTTTACAGGAACCCTTTTCCAGGCATCATACCTCTCCACAGCCACCGACTATGTCTTTACCGACGACCAGTATCTCACCGATGCGTCGCTTGCAAAGACCACTTCTACTACCATTCTCGGTGCTCGTGCTTTCATTCGAGTGCCCGAAGGGGAGACTCCGGCCATCAGTTTGACCTCTACACCCGAGGTTCCCACCCGTGCCCAGCTCACCGACGTGCCCACCATCTACCTCGACGGAACATGCACCGACAGTTGGTCGAAAGCCGAAATAGAGGTGTTCGATAAAGACGGCGTGCTGCCAGCCAACCTCACGGGGGCATCCCTGGAGTTCCAGTATCAAGGTTCTGGCTCTGGACACAAAGACTCTTACAAGCTGAAGTTTGCAGCTAAGACTGCTCTTCTGCCCTCAGGCCGCTACAAGCAATGGGTGCTTGCCTCCAACGACGACGACCCATCGATGGCCCGCAATGCCCTTACCACCGAGTTGGGCAAGGCTGTCGGTATGCACTTCCAGCCCGGCTATCGCTTTGTCGACCTCTATCTCAACGACGTCTATCAAGGTACTTACCAAATCACCGACCGCGTAAAGGTAGAGAAAGGACGCGCCCTTGTCTCTGGCGGCAACAAAGATAACGACTGGCTGGTACAGTTAGCCGACAATGGCGAGGTGGAAGAAGAAGGCGATGTGTATATCCCTGCCACCGCTACCACCCCCAACATCATCCCCAAGAACCCTGACACAGACGACTATCTCGGCGACCAGACCAAGATAGACTCCCTCACCACCGCAATGAGAACGTGGTTCAACGATACCCTCTTTGCCGATATGGAGCAGTATGCCAACCACGACCAGCTCTTTGCATGGTACATTGCGCAGGAAATTCTTTGCACCTACAAGGGTCTTTCGGCCGTTGACGTCTACCGTTCCACCACTGCCAGCGACCGCACAGCCTACTTCGGGCCGCTATGGGACAGCGAACGTAGCTTCGATAACAACAGTAAGAAGAACAAGAAACACATTCTCGACATGAGCGACCTCGACACTGCAGGCTCCTATAACGGGCTCATCACCGAGTTTGCCGACTACAAGGTGATGCGTCGCATCTTGAAGAACCTGTGGCTTGAACCTTGGTTTGCAAACGGCGTATGGAACAAATGGCAGACCCTCTACGGCTCGTCAGCAGCTGGCAACCTCGAAACCACGCTCGAAACCCGCCTCGACGACATCGCTGCCCAGCTCAGTCAAACCCAGAAAAAGAACTATGCAGCTACTACCGAGGGTGGGGCAGGACACGAGAAGGAAGGTTTTACCGACTATTCTGAAACCATCACCGCCATCAAGACCTATCTGAAGAACCGCTTCCCCTATTTGGATGCTAAGTTCCGCGAGCTGCAGTCCGACCCCGTCTTGCGTTACAATGTGGCAAAGACCGATGCTCTTGCAGCATGGGCCATGAGCGACGGCAAGACACGCACCGTGCTTTTGAAGAACCGCAAGGACCTTCACGGCGGCGAATGGAACGCTCTCTGCCTGCCGTTCGACCTCGATGAGGCAGCCATCACCACTGTCTTTGGCCAGGGAGTGCAGGTAAAGGCCTTCAGTAGCATCACCCGAAACGGAGAAAACTTCTCGCTCAACTTCACTCCCGTCACCCGAATGGAACATGGCGTGCCCTATATTGTGAAGCCAGTAACCGACGTTGCCGAAGCCTCGTTGCGTTTTGCAGATGTCACCCTCAACCTTGAAGATGCCCAAATCGTCACCCGCGACGGTTGCCAGTTTGTGGGAACGCTCCAGAAAACCCCTCTGGCCAGCGACGGAACCTGTTGGGTGCTGATGCGCAACAACGTTGTCAAGCGACAGATGGCAGCTGCCCAGCTCCATGGATGCCGTGCCTACTTCATCATTCCCGCCACCAGTGAGGCCCAAAGTCTTTCAATCGGAGATGAAACAGTAGACCTCATCGACCATGTGGCAGCCGATGACGCCACAGCCACCAAGGTCTACAATCTTCAGGGCCAACTTGTTGGAACCAGCCTGTCGGCTCTTCCCCGTGGCATCTATATCGTTAACGGAAAGAAATTTACCAAATAAAACAAAGAAACATGCAGAAAAGCAAGTATGAAACACCCCAAGTAAAGGTCCATGCAGTGGCTATGGACGCAGGATTGTTGGCAGGAAGCAACGAAATCACCGGGGGGGGTGACAACACCGACGGAGATGTTAACACCTCAAAGGGCAGCACTTTCGAAGCCGACGACGACGTAGCATCCCCCTCTAAGAACTGTTGGGACTAATTGTTCTGACCCTATTGTCGTCCCCTACTGTGGAAACCACCCTCTTAGCGGAGGCGTTTCTGCGGTAGGGGACGATGTATTTAGGAGAGCGCTCCGCCAAAATTACCGAGCTTTCGTTAGGCGATGAGCGTGGAAAGCCGTACTTTTGCACCCGATTATGAATATCTCTCATCACGTTTTTCTTCCTGTAAGCGAATAATGGCGGCCATATTTGGCGGTACTGTTTATTCTTCGTAATTTTGCAATTCTAACATTGTACAATCACTTAAAGCAACATAATGATTTCGGTAGAGAACCTTCTTGTGGAGTTTAGCGCTAAGCCTTTGTTTCATGATGTGTCGTTTGTGGTCAACGACCACGACCGTATTGCCCTCGTAGGCAAGAACGGTGCCGGCAAGAGCACCATGCTCAAGATTCTCTGTGGCAAGCAGAAACCCACCGACGGAGTGGTGACCGTCTCCAATGACACCACCATTGGCTATCTGCCCCAGGTGATGCGGCTCACCGACGACACCACTGTGCGTGAGGAAACGCGCAAGGCTTTCGCCGCCAACCTCGACCTGAAAGCCCGTGTCGACAAGCTCAGTGAAGAGTTGTCGGCCCGCACCGACTATGAAAGCGATAGCTACATGGCTCTGGTGGAACGATTTACGGCCGAGCACGACCGCTTCATGATGATGGGAGGCGAAAACTATGAAGCCGAGATGGAGCGCACCCTCACCGGACTGGGCTTCCTCCGTACCGACTTCGACCGCCCCACCAGCGAGTTCTCGGGCGGTTGGCGTATGCGTATCGAGTTGGCCAAGATTCTGTTGAGCCGGCCTGACGTGCTGCTGCTTGACGAGCCCACCAACCATCTCGACATCGAGTCTATCCAGTGGTTGGAGCAGTTTCTCGCCCAAAGCGCCAAGGCAGTGGTGCTGGTTAGCCACGACCGGGCATTCATCAACAACGTCACCACACGCACATTGGAAATCAGTTGCGGCCGGGTGGTAGACTATCGCGTCAAGTACGATGAGTATATGCGCCTCAGGGCCGAACGCCGTGAACAACAGTTGCGGGCCTATGAGAACCAGCAGAAGGAAATTGCCGACATCAAGGACTTCATAGAGCGGTTCCGCTACAAGCCCACCAAGGCTGTACAGGTGCAGAGCCGCATCAAGCAACTGGAGAAAATAGTGCCCATCGAGGTGGACGATGTAGACACGTCTGCCATGCATCTGAAGTTCCCGCCCTGTCTCCGCAGCGGCGACTATCCCGTTATTTGTGACGGAGTGGGCAAGTCCTATGGCGACCACGTGGTTTTTGCCGGTGTGGACATGACCATCAAGCGGGGCGAGAAAGTTGCCTTTGTGGGCAAGAACGGCGAGGGTAAGTCCACCCTTGTGAAGTGCATCATGGGCGAGATACCCTTCACGGGCAACCTCAAGATAGGCCATAACGTCCAGATAGGCTACTTCGCACAGAATCAGGCCCAGCTTTTGGACGAGAACCTCACCATCTTCGAGACCATCGACAACGTTGCTAAGGGCGACATTCGCCTACGCATCAACAACATCCTCGGCGCTTTCATGTTTGGAGGCGAAACCTCCGACAAGAAGGTCAAGGTGCTTTCGGGTGGCGAACGCAGTCGTCTGGCCATGATAAAGCTGCTGCTCGAACCCGTCAACCTGCTCATCCTCGACGAGCCCACCAACCATCTTGACATGCCGTCAAAGGACGTGCTGAAAGAAGCCATCCGAGCCTTTGACGGGACAGCCATCGTGGTGAGCCACGACCGTGAGTTCCTTGACGGCCTTGTCACAAAGGTCTATGAGTTTGGCGGTGGCAAGGTGCGTGAGCATCTCGGTGGTATTTACGACTATCTGCGTGCCCACAATGCCGATAGCATACAGGCCGCGCTCACTTCCAACCAGGCCCAACCGTCGCCTTCTTCCGCCTCCGAGCCTTCTGCCCCCGTCTCGCAGGGCAAGCAGTCGTATGCCGAACACAAGGAGCAGCAGAAGCGCCTGCGCAAGGCCCAGCGCGAGGTGGAGCAGTGCGAGAGCCGTATTGCCCGTATGGAAGCCCGCATCAAGGAACTTGACGGCTTGTTTATGCAGCCCGAAAAAGCCTCCGACATGACCCTCGTCACCGAGTACACGCAGCTCAAGCAAGACCTCGACCGCGAAAACGAGCTCTGGATGACCCTGTCGGAGCGGGTGGAAGAACTCTCGCAAGCATAAAGACAATTGCATAACGCAACATGATATAATTGATAAACAACGTACATTACAATGAACATGAAACGACTAATTCCCCTCATGATGATTGCTTCCACCCCTCTTGCCTCTATGGCTCAGGGACAGGCAGGCATCAAGGTGGCTAACCTCGACAAGAGCGTTAACCCCGCAGAGGACTTCTACCAGTTTGCCACAGGCGGCTGGCAGAAAAACAATCCGTTGCCGGCTGCCTTCTCACGCTTTGGCAGTTTCGACCAGTTGCAGGAAAACAACAACAAGCGCATCAACGGCATCCTTGCCAATCTGCTCAAGAAGAGCTACAAGCACGGAACAGATGAGCAGAAACTCTCCGACCTCTACAAGCTGGCCATGGACTCCACCCGTCGCAATAGCGAAGGAGTGGCACCACTGAAGCCCCTGTTGGACGAAATGGAAAACGCCAAAACGGTGGATGCCCTCTACGCCCTTCAGCTCAAGTATGCCGATTTTGGTTACGGCCTGCCCTTCAGCTACGGTTTCACCACCGACGAGAAAAACGCCAAGGAGAACATCCTTTTTGTCTATCAGGGCGGTCTGACCTTGGGACAGCGTGACTATTATGTTGACAACGACTCGGCTACGGCCCTCATCCGCAAGCAATATCAGCAGCACATCGTTAATATGTTCCGCCTGTTTGGCTTCAGCCAGCAGCAAGCTGAGCAGAAACGTGATGCCATTTTCCGCTTCGAGACCATGGTGGCCCTCATCAGCAAGAGCCGTACAGAGCTTCGTGACGTTGAGGCCAACTACAACAAGATGACCCTTCAGGAGTTTGCCACAGCCTATCCTCACCTCTGTCTGGAGCAGCATGCCAACGCCGAAGGCATCAACAGCCAGTACATTCAGTCGCTGGTAGTGGGACAACCCAAGTTTTTGGAAGGAGTTGACAAGCTCCTTGCCACACAGAAAGCCGATGAGTTGCGTGCTCTTATGGAGTGGGATGCCATCTGTTCGGCTTCAGGCTACCTCAGCGACGACGTTCGTGCCGAGGCTTTCGACTTCTTCAGCCACAAGATGCGTGGCGTGAAAGCCGACTATCCACGTTGGAAGCGCGCCACCTCGCAGGTAGAGAACCAGATGGGCGAGACGCTTGGCAAAATCTATTGCAAGCTCTACTTCCCGGCTTCGTCTAAGAAGCGCATGGAGGAACTCGTCCACAACCTGCAGGTCAGCCTTGCCGAACGCATCAAAGCACAAGACTGGATGAGCGACACCACCAAGCAGGCAGCCCTCGACAAGCTCTCTACCTTCTATGTAAAGATAGGTTATCCCAACAAGTGGAAAGACCTGAGCGGCCTCTCTGTCGATCCCTCAAAGTCTTATTATGACAACATTCAGGCTTGCCGCAAATACTGGAACCGCTATGACATTGCCCAGAAAGCCGGAAAGCCCGTCGACCGCGACGAGTGGTTTATGACCCCACAGACCGTCAATGCCTACTACAATCCGCCTACGAACGAGATTTGTTTCCCTGCCGGCATCCTGCAATATCCATTCTTCGATGCCAAGGCCGACGATGCTTTCAACTACGGTGCCATTGGTGTTGTCATCGGACACGAGATGACTCACGGCTTCGACGACCAAGGACGCCACTACGACAAGTCGGGCAACATGTGCGATTGGTGGACTTCTGCCGATGCCAACAACTTTGACGAGCGTACAGGAAAGTACGCCGACTTCTTCAGCAACATCAAGGTGCTGCCCGATCTCAATGGCAACGGCCGTCTCACCCTCGGCGAGAACCTTGCCGACCACGGAGGTCTTCAGGTGGCATGGACTGCCTACAAGAACGCCACAAAGGGCCAGAAACAGAAGACCCTCAACGGTTTCACCTCTGACCAGCGCTTCTTCCTTGCCTATGCAGGCGTTTGGGCTGCCAACATCACCCCCGAAGAGATACGTTCGCGCACCAAGAGCGATCCCCACTCGTTGGGCCGCTGGCGTGTCAACGGTGCTCTGCCACACATCGATGCGTGGTATGAAGCCTTTGGCGTAAAGCCAGGCGACAAGCTCTACTTGCCTTTAGAGCAACGTCTCAAGCTCTGGTAAGCCATTCCTCCTTACAAGGGGCAGCCATCTGTCGGCAATATGACAGGTGGCTGCCCCTTTGCTATTGTAGGGCCTCAAGCAGCAGACGAAATGTTAAAATCTGAAAAGAAGCAGGGTAGGGAAGCCTTTGGTGCAATTTTTTATGTATTTTTGCAAAGAAAGAAATTCACTTCTTTAAACACCTAATGTCTAACGCTTGACCTTCAACCCCCTGCCAGCCATGAAGAAAACGCCCATCCTCCTGTTGACTATCGTTGCCACCCTGACCCTGCCCATCCCCCTTTCGGCCCAAATACAGCCCTCCCGTTCCAGTGTCGCCGACCGCAAAGTGCGTCAGCCCTACGCCGATGACACCCTTGCCACCGTGCCCGTTGCCAGTGTGGTTGCCCCCGACTTGCAGAAGAAAGGAGTGCTCAACAACGCCTTGGACGTACTCAGCGGACAGACCGCAGGCGTCAACGTCACCACCAACGGCCTCGATCGCATTGCCATGCTCAACAGTGTGCGTGTGCGCGGAACCACCTCCATCACCGGGGGCAACGACCCGTTGGTAGTCATCGATGGCGTAACCTCAGACGTGGCCACCCTTGCCACCATCTATCCTGCTGACATCGAGAGTTTCACCGTGCTGAAGAATGCGTCCGAAACAGCCATGTACGGTTCGCGCGGAGCCTCGGGTGTCATCAGCGTCACCACCAAGAAAGGCTCTGGACGTGGCTTCCACATCGCCTATGAAGGCAACTATGGGCTCGAGACAATGTACAAAAGCATGGACATGCTCTCCGCCCAAGAGTATGTAGCCACCGCCCAACGCCTGGGACTGAGCTACATCGACAAGGGTTATAACACCGATTTTCATAAGGCCATGACACGCACCGGCACTGTCCAGAACCACTATCTTGCCTTTAGCGGCGGCACACCACAGGCCAACTACCGCGCTTCGTTCGGCTATATCGACCACAACACCATCATCAAGACCAAAGACTACCGCAACCTCGTGGCCAAGATTGACGTCACACAGAAAGCCTTTGACGACCGTCTCACCGGCGATTTCGGCGTCTTCGGTTCCTCGTTCAAGAACAACGACATCTTCGACAACCAGATGCTTTTCTACTCGATGGATGCCATGAACCCCACCTTTCCAGCCACACGCGATGCCGATGGCAACTGGACCAAGAACAGTGAAGCCTCGCAAATCAACCCTCCCGGTGCCCTCATCCAGGAACGCAACGACACCAAAAACCTCAACTTCAATGCCCACATCAAGCTCGCCTACGACCTCTTGTGCTCCCGCCACGCTGACAACCCCTCGTCTTCGGGCGTCGACCAGTCGCTGCAAGCCACGCTCTTCGGGTCTTATTCGTATGCCTCTAACGAGAACGACCAGTTCTGTCCAACGTGGGTGTGGGCCCAAGGCAATGTCTACCGTGGTGAGTTTAAGAACGAAACATGGCTTGCCAACCTCTCTTTGGCCTATCAGCTCCATTGGGGCATCCACCAGCTGAAGGCCACCGTGGGCACTGAATACCAGAAAACCATCGACAACAACTTCTGGACTCAGGCCAAAGGGTTTACCCTTAACGACTTCTCCTATTATAATATAGGTATAGCAGCCTCCCTTCCTCTCGGTGGCACCGATAGCAACTATGCCGACCAGTCGCTGGCTTCGGTCATGGGCGATGTGTCCTATACGCTCATGGACCGCTACACCCTTGGCATCACCATGCGCGGCGATGGCTCGTCGATGGTGGGCAACGACCATACGTGGGGCTTTTTCCCGTCCGTCTCGGCACAGTGGGATGTGCTGAAAGAACCCTGGATGCGCCGTGCAAGACAGCTATCGATGCTGAAGCTGCGCACCGGTTATGGCCACTCGGGCAACCTTGGCGGCATCACTCCCTACACCACACGCAACCTTGTTAGGCAGAACGGCGTGGTGTCGGTGGGCAGCACCCCAACGGTCACGATGGGCATCCTGTGCAACACCAATCCCGACTTGAAGTGGGAGACACGTTCGTCGTTCAACATAGGAGCCGACCTCGGACTGTGGAGAAACCTGCTCGTGCTGACGGCCGAATACTATTATTCAAAGACCACCGATATGCTCTATGCCTACGACGTGCCCGTTCCGCCTTTTCCCTACGACAAACTTCTGGCCAACATCGGCGCCATGTCCAACCAGGGATTCGAACTCGGCTTCTCGCTAACACCCATTGCACGGAAGGACGTAGACCTCAACATCAACATGAACGTGGCGTGGCAGAAAAACAAGCTGCTCTCCCTCAGCGGCAACTATAACGGCATGAAGATGTCGGCAGCCACCGTCACCGCCATTGGCTCGCTCTCGGGGGCAGGTCAGCACGGAGGCTACAACAACGTGGTCTACCAGATAGTGGGGCAGCCCCTCGGCGTTTTCTACCTGCCACACTGCACCGGCATCGTCGATGACGGCAACGGCCACCGCTGTTACAACCTTGCCGACCTCGATGGCAACGGCACCGTTGACCTCAGCGATGGTGGCGACCGATACATAGCCGGCCAGGCCACACCCAAGGTGACGCTCGCTTCCAACATCAGCTTGCGCTACCGTCAGTGCTATCTCGCCCTGCAGATGAACGGAGCTTTCGGCCATAAAATCTTCAATGGAACCGGACTTGCCTACACCAACATGTCCAGCTTCCCCATCTATAACGTCCTCAAGGGTGCTCCCGAACAGAACATTGTCGACCAAAACGTGTCAGACTATTGGCTCGAACGTGGCGACTATCTCAACATACAGTGCCTTACCGTCGGCTATGACGTGCCCCTAAAGCCCACCAGCCCCCTGCAGGCGCT
>OIYF01000059.1_pt1 | contig 56941 bp, 39 predicted proteins | sample 1587971 | NCBI WGS metagenome assembly OIYF01 (sample SAMN03283248) | human gut metagenome | biome: human-associated habitat; material: feces | host: Homo sapiens | place: Peru | collected 2012 | reverse complement strand
AAGCTTCGCTTGAATGAGAAATTAGAAATGAGAAATGCGAAATGGTGGTGCGGCGCATAAAAATATGGAAGCGCCGCGGAGTATAGATGGTGGCGATACCCGAAGGTGGCATTTCAGTCACTAGTCACAAGTCACTTGAGGCTCCTAATCCCTAGCCACTAGTCACCAGTCACTTCTCCCCCCCAATTTTTCAAGGAACGCCCCTCCAAATCGATGCGCGAGTTCTTTCCTGAAATCCATGCCCCGCTCCATGGCGTTTTGCGCTTCCTTTCTCGCTTTTTCGAGGAGCGGGAGATCTTTCACGATATCTGCCGCCTTGAGGTCCGGCATGCCATGCTGGTGATAGCCGAAGAATTCACCGCTGCCGCGCAGGATGAGATCTTTTTCAGACAGGAGGAAGCCATCCTGGATCTCGCACATCAGCTTCATCCTGAGCTGGGTGATCTCATTCTGATTATCCGAGTAGAGGATGCAGTAAGCCTGCGCCTCCCCGCGCCCGACACGGCCGCGAAGCTGATGCAGCTGCGAAAGGCCGAAGCGATCGGCTCCGTAGACGAACATGATGGTGGCATTGGGTACATTGACGCCGACTTCGATGACAGATGTGGCGACGAGGAGCTTTTTCTCTCCCCGATGAAAGGCCTGCATGACCGCCTCTTTCTCGCTGTTCTTCATCCGCCCATGAACAAGGCCCACGGGAAACATGGGGAATATGCGGTCACGCAGCTCTTCATACACGGAGACGGCCGAGGCGAGGTCCTGCTTCTCACTCTTTTCGACGAGCGGACAGACCACGTACACCTGATGTCCCGCTTCCATTTCCCGTCCCATGAAATTGAAAACACGCTGAAGCATATCACTCCCGATGGCGTAAGTCTTCACTGGATGTCTTCCCGGCGGCATCCCGCGGATGGCTGAGACATCGAGATCGCCATAAACGGAGAGCGCCATTGTCCTTGGGATCGGTGTCGCCGTCATGACGAGGATGTGCGGCGAGCCCCCCTTCGTTTCTAATGCCTTTCGCTGTTTCACGCCGAAGCGGTGCTGCTCATCGGTGATGACAAGACCCAGATGGGCAAAGATGACATCCTTCTCGAGCAAGGCGTGTGTACCGATCAGTACATTGATGTCGCCTGCTGCCAGCTGCTTCAGGATCTCATGCCGCTCAGAGGTCTTCGTATTTCCGGAGAGGTAAGCGACGCGGATGGGAAGGCCTTCGTAGAAATGCTGGAATGTCTCATAGTGCTGCCCTGCCAGGACCTCGGTCGGTGCCATGAGTGCGCCCTGATAGCCATTCTCTACGATCTTGGCGAGCGAGAGTGCCGCGACAGCCGTCTTACCGCTCCCGACATCCCCCTGCACCAGGCGGTTCATCGGGACGAGCCCTTCCATATCGTCCTCGATATCACGAAAGGCTTGCTGCTGCCCCTCGGTCAGTCGGAAGGGGAACTGCTCGCGAACCCTCTTGACGAGCTCACCGGATGGCGCGCACTTGATGCTCTCTCTCCCCTCTTCTCTCTTTTTGCGCAGGAGCAGGACGCCTGCCTGCATGAAGAACAATTCTTCAAATGCGATCCGTCTGCGCGCTTCTCTCTGCTCGGCCCAGTCCTTCGGATCATGCATCGCGCGGATGGCGGCAAGCCGTCCCATCAGTTTCTCTCTCCGGACGGTATCCTCCGGAAGATTCTCATCCGCATCCTCCACCAGCGCGAGCGCTCCCTCGATCATGCGCCGAAGCTGCGGTGTCTTAATGCCCTCGGTCAGTCCGTATACAGGGACGAGCTTTTGAAAGGACGGCAGGTCCTCCGGCTCGATGGTCTCGATCTCCGCATTGCTGATCTGGTTCCTGTTGTAGCCATACTCCACCTTGCCATATGCCAGCACATGCTTCGAACGATGAAAAAGATCGGCTTTCCACGGCTGATTGAAATAGGTGAGCACCACCGCGCCCGTATCATCGACGATCATGACATTCAGGATCGACATGCCTCTTCGGGGATGAATCTCCTTCAGGCCCACTACCTCTCCGTAGACCACAGCCTCTTCATCAGGCACGAGATCTCCCATCGGCGTGACCTTCGTCCAGTCCTGATAGCGTCTCGGAAAATAGGAAAGGAGATCTTCGACGGTATGAATACCGAGGCGCTCCAGCTTCTCCTTCATCCGAGGGCCGACGCCCTTCAGGTACTGGACGGAATCAGATAGTTTCATGGATGACCTCCTTTGTATGACAGCTGCGGACTTGACATGGAACGGGGCCTGCATGGCAGAAAGGACGCGACTCCTTGCGCGTCACGATCCCCTGCCATAAATCTTCGCGACGCTTTACGCGACGCACCCCCGTCTAGCCTTTACTCTTATTATAATTCTTCAAATACTCTGCTGTAAAATACTTGCGTAAAAAAAAGAGTTGTGATATAGTATGAATGTTGCAATCGCGGAAGTGCAAGGAGGTGTAGCACATGGCTAACTATTGTGAAGTTTGCGGCAAGGGAACCGCTACGGGATTCAATGTATCCCATTCCCATTTGAAAACAAAGAGAACCTGGAAACCGAACATCCAGAGAGTTCGCGTACTGGTTGACGGACAGGTCAAGAGAATGAATGTCTGCACTCGTTGCCTTCGTTCTCATAAAGTAAACAGAGACATCTGATCGATCATCTGATTGCTGCATTTCAAGCCGGCTGTATTTCAGCCGGCTCTTTTTGCATGTTTTTTTAGTGACTGAGGATCGGTCGCAAGAAAGGCGGAGGAGCTTTCCCGCCCCTCCGCCCGGCTTGAAACATGCTCGAATTTTCTATATAATGAGAATAAATAGCAGTTTTTACGGCTGTGGCTTAGAACTCCGGATACGATGCTCCTGTCCTTTTATCCCCATGCGGCGTTCTCACAGCTCATCATTTCTCATTCATGAAAGGAGTCTCCTATGCGAAAAATTTTACTGACTGCTGCCTTCGCAGCCCTCACCCTCGCTTCCTCTGTTTCCGCGAACTGGATCACGAGCGAGCCTACGATCCTGGCCGTCAATTCCGGGGAGGCCGCCTTCCACACCGCCCTCACGAGTGACCAGCGGCTCGACGTAAACCTCACCGCAGGTGCAGAAGGCAAAGCTGACCTCACCTTCACAACGAAAGCATCAGAGAGTGCGCTGTCTCTCACCGCTCTCCCCGTCCTCGTAAACGAAGAAGCCGGCTACGCGGATGCAAAGCTCACTATCACGCCGCTCGTCAATGATGCGAATGGCCTGCGCTTCTACCTTGTCGATACCGGCGAAGCCGGCGGCGCGCATATCGTTTCCTACAAGGGAGGCACCTTCAAGAGTGCCTTCGATGCTGCGGATCTGGAAAATATCAATGGTGCCTCTTCTTTCACCGTTGAGAAGAAACAGATTCTCTTCCACACGAAGGAAAATGGCACAGACGCCACCTATACTCTTTCACTCGATACAAAGTCGCTCACATTCACAGCGGTAAAATGAATGGATACTGGTGACGAGGGAAACACTGATTAAATCGTTATCAGATTTAATCAGCGTTTCCCTCGAAAAATGGATAGCCTCACATCATCTTTCACTCCGCTCTGCGCCCCTAACCTCCGCCCTACGGGCACCTCCTTCCAAAGGAAGGAGGGATAGATACACTCAAAACGCCCCACATTCTCGCCCCTTCCTCTGGAAGGGGCTGCCTGGCGCAGCGAGACGGGGTTGGCTCCCCCCGTATGTTGGAAATGCGTTTCCCCCGTATCGCTGCTATTCCCACCACTAAGCCTTCCCCATCGGGGAAGGGGGACCGCGGAGCGGTGGATAGGGTACTTTCATAAATCGTCGACTTGAGACACTCCTTCCCGCTCTCTTTCATACCGCCTGTGCCCTATCTGCCCCTTCGGGGCACCTTCCCCTCGAGGGGAAGGCTGACGATACGGGAATACCGTCATCTAAAATGCGGCGAAGCCGCTACCCCCATTCCTCATTCCTCATTTTTCTCTGAAACCATCAAAAAACGCTGACCGAAAATCTCGGTCAGCGTTTTTCTTTTTTCTATCAGCCGACAATGTTCAGCGCATAGACAGCGTATTCTTTTTCCAGTGCTTCGGACTTCTTGGAGAGTTCGATCTGGAGATCAGAAGCGGTGTCATAGTCTTTGGCTTCCAGGGCTTCTTTGAGCTTGGTCGCGATAGACTTGCTGGCTTTGGTATCTTTGATGAGTTCATATTTCTTTGCTGCGATGGATTCCCAACGTTCTTCATCGAGTTCATCTTCGCTGGAAAGCTTCTTGAAGCTCTTGACGAGTGCTTCTGTAGCCGGGATGATGCGGTCAACGAGTTCATTTTCCCAGCGGTATTCGATGGAATCAAGGAAGGAGTCTACAATGACCTGATTTAAGCTGTCGCCGGCGGTGATGACAGCGACTTTGTCTTTATTTGCCTTCATGGTCTTGATGTTTTCCCATACGGTTGCCGGCGGCTTGCCAAAAGCAGCATCACGTTCTTCCTGGGTGAAGTCTTCGAATACGTTGTCTTCGCAGCGATAGGCACGGCCTGCTTCGAGATAGTCAGCAGCTTCGCCCGGTTTCTTGGAGAGTTCTGCGAGGAGGTCTGCCGGTGCTTTGCCGGAGGTGATCGCATAGGTAATGCCATCCAGTGCGGTCAGGAAGAGGCAGGAGGCAGCGAGATAGGTATTGGTGAACGGGTTTGGCGCGCGCAGTTCAAAGCGGGTGGCTTTCGGGCTTTCGATGTCGCGGACCAGACCGATCAGGATGGTTCTGTTACGGGACGGTACTTCCGGATTGTGGCCGAGGGAGGTGACGATGCAGACCGGTGCTTCGAAGCCCGGTTTCAAACGGTTGAAGGCATCGGTGGTGGAGGAGACGAATGGATTCGTTGCTTCGTAGTTCTTCAGGATACCCATGATGAAGCCATAGCCGATGGTGGAGAGGAAGTCGGCTTTCATATCGCTCGGTGCCAGAAGATTGATGGTCTTGCCATTCTTCAGAGATGCACAGATGCCGACATGGGTATGTTCGCCGGAGCCGGCAACGCCGATGATCGGTTTTGCCTGGAAGGAAACATCGAGGCCGTACTTGCGGAAGACTTCACGGATAATGATGCGGGCTTCAAGTTCATTGTCAGCTGCCTGCAGCGGATTCATAGAGAAGAGCCAGTCAAGTTCGAGCTGTTCGCAGACATCGACGGTATGTCCCAGATCGTCGACCTTTGGTTTAATACCGCCGACTTCTTTATGTCCCATTTCTACATGCATACCGCGAGCATCCAGTTCTTCGATGGCTTCTTCCATCGCAGTTCTGACGTTGCCGCGCATTCTCTGCCAGTACTGTTCCTGCAATCTCTGAGAAATGGACAGGTGCTGTACCGTTTCTGTTTCGCTCGGTGTCTTGACCCAGAATTCCAGTTCCGTACCGATGGTGAATTTGATATCCTCGATCTCATCGACCGGCAGATCTTCCATGCCTTTGACCGGTTTGCCGCTTGCCAGGAGACCTTTCAGCTTCTCAGCGACGAAAGCGCAGGATTCTTTCAGGATAGAACGGGAGTCGATGAATTTGCCATTGTGCAGAAGGAAGCATGGGATGCGGAGCGTGCCGACCGGACGGCCATTGCTGTACAGGTTGTCTTCATTGTAGTCGATGTACCAGTTTACGCTGGCATCTGCGACCATGTCGACACGAGCATCATTCAGTGTGGCGATGTTCATCAGGACGACAGAGGAGCCGTCGGTCTGTACGGCTGTGCCGGCGAAGAAATCATCGTAGTTTTTCAGGAACAGTTCGATCGGCACCTTTTCATCGGTGTCATTGCCGGCCAGATCGATGCCGACCAGAGAAACGAAGCGGATTTCCGGATGGGTCTTGAGGAGTCCCAGGACGCCTTCTTTGCCAAATTCACCGGACGGGATGTAGTACAGTAAGTCGTTGTTGATCATTTTGAATTCCTCCTGCTTGATAATCGTGGATTGTTGGTCTTTGATTGCTGTTTGCATATGGGTGAGGTTCGCTGATTCCTAACCTCCAACCCCTAATCTCTATGTGCTTTTACACAGCTGGCGAAACCCCAGCGTGGAGTAGCAGTACTCCATTTTCCATAAACGTCTCATCCAGGTTGTCCCCCCTATTTGAGCTTGCCTGTAAAATAAAAATGACCTACTCTCTGGGTATCCAGAGAGTAGGTCATCTTCGGCCAGATGAATGTATGGTTTGTAGTGAGAGGGATCCAGGGATCCAATTCCCCTCCCTCATGCATAGACTAGTCCAGAATGTTCAGCGCATAGACGCGATATTCTTTTTCCAGTGCTTCTGCTTTCTTTGCCATTTCCACCTGCAGCATGGAAGCGGTATCGAAGTCATTCGCCTCGAGAGCTTCCTTCAGGCGGGTGCAGAGGCATTTCTCATCCTCTGTATCCTTAGCGAGCTCGATGCGCTTCGCCTTGATGGATTTCCAGCGTTTTTCATCGATCTTATCGTCGTTATCGAGCTTCTTATATCCTCTGACAGCCAGTTCGGTGCCAGGAATGATCCGATCGATCAGCTCATTCTTCCAGCGGTAAAGGATGGATGCGACAAAGGAGTCTACGATCTGTTCAGAGATCGCACCGCTCTTGGTGAGCGCAGCGACTTTGTCCGGATTGGCTTTCATGATCTTGACATTGTCCCAGACGGTAGCCGGTGGCTTGCCGAAGACAGCATCGCGTTCTTCCTGCGTATAGTCTTCGAATACGTTGTCTTCGCAGCGATATTCTCTATCCTTGTCAAGGTATCCGGCTTCTTCTCCGGCTTTCTTAGAAAGCTCGGCGAGAAGTTCTTCTGGGCCTTTTCCGGAAGCGAGTGCATACTCGATGCCATCCAAAGCGGTCAGGTACAGGCAGGAAACGCAGAGATAGGTATTGGTAAACGGGTTCGGCGCACGGAGTTCGAAGCGGGTGGCTTTCGGATTTCCGATATCACGGATGAGCCCGATCAGGATGGATCTGTTTCGAGACGGCAGCTCCGGCTTATGTCCCAGAGAGGTGACGATGCAGACCGGCGCTTCGAAGCCAGGCTTCAGGCGGTTGAAAGCATCGGTGGTCGAGGAAACGAATGGATTCGTTGCTTCGTAGTTGTTGAGGATACCCATGATGAAGCCATAGCCGATGGTGGAGAGGAAATCCGCCTGCATATCTTCCGGCGCCAAAAGATTGATGGTCTTGCCATTTTTGAGAAGAGCAGCAAAGCCGACATGGGTGTGTTCCCCGGAGCCGGCGACACCGATGATCGGTTTCGCACGGAAGGAGACGTCGAGCCCGTTTCTACGGAATACTTCACGAACCACGATGCGGGCTTCCAGTTCATTATCTGCTGCCTGCAGCGGGTTTGTCGAGAAGAGCCAGTCGAGCTCAAGCTGTTCGCAAACGTCAAAAATATGACCATCATCATCGATCTTTGGTTTGATCCCGCCGACTTCTTTATGTCCCATTTCTACATGCATGCCGCGGGCATCGAGTTCTTCGATCGCCTGTTCCATAGCGGTGCGGACATTGCCGCGCATGCGCTGCCAGTACTGCTCCTGCAGGCGCTGGGAAATGGAAAGATGCTGTACGGTCTCCTTCTCGCTCGGTGTCTTCACCCAGAATTCCAGCTCTGTGCCGGTGGTGAATACGATGTCCTGGATCTCAGAGAATGGGAAATTTTCCATCCCCTTGACCTGTGCACCGACCAGAAGCTTTCTGAGACGGTCAGCGACATATTCGCAGGACTGCTTCAGAATGGAACGGGAATCAATAAATTTGCCATTGTGGATGAGGAAGCTCGGAATACGAAGCGTGCCGATCGGAAGACCGGTTTCTTCATCTACGTTATCATCATTATAGTCTACATACCAATTCACGGTGCTGTCTGCGACCATGTCGACGCGGGCATCGTTCAGTGTGGCGATATTCATAAACACGACAGAAGAACCATCTGTCTGGACAGCTTTGCCAGCGAAGAAATCTTCGTAGTCCTTCATGAAGATCTCGATCGGGATGCGTTCATCTGTATCATTGCCTGCAAGATCGATTCCGACCAGAGAGACGAACCGAATTTCCGGATGCTGCGCCAGTAAAGAAAGTACCCCTTCTTTGCCATACTGTCCAGCAGGGATGCAGTACAATAAGTTTTTGTTCATTTGAGTCCTCCTATAGACTTTCTTGAATTCCACCATTTTTTAGATTGAAAATAAGCTATATGAATCAATAGAAAATGACCCATCCCGGTAGGAATGAGTCATCTTTGACGCAGCATATGAACTTATGGATTAAGAATACACCACGCTTCTTACTTTGTCAAGCCTTTCGCCTAAGCAAGCAGTTTGCGGACGATCTGATTGATCAGCTTTCCGTCTGCCTGTCCTTTAAGCTTCGCCATGACAGCTTTCATCACAGAGCCCATGTTTTTCTGCCCAGGATCCATGGCATCGACGATTTCCTTGACTGCTGCTTCGACGGCTTCCGGAGTCATCTCTGCCGGCAGGTATTTCTCAAGTACATCGATCTCCGCTTTGGTCTGTTCAACCAGGTCTTCTCTTCCGGAACCCTCGATTTCAGACAGAGTTTCTTTCCTCTGCTTCACTTCTTTCCGGAGAACCGCAAGAACCTGATCATCATTGAAGTCCGCGTGTCCGTTGTCGATTTCAGCCTGTCTGATGTGAGCACGAGCCATGCGGATCGTGTTCAGAGCAAGCTTTCCTTCTTCTTTCGCTTTCATAGCTGTTTTCATGTCAGCCATGAGCTGTTCTTTGATTGACAAAACTAATCACCTTACAACCTATTATTTAAACTTACGTTTTCTAGCGGCTTCAGATTTCAGTTTACGTCTTACGCTGGGCTTTTCATAATGTTCACGTTTTCTTACTTCAGAAAGAACCCCGGCTTTTTGGCAGGAACGTTTAAATCTGCGAAGAGCACTTTCAAGAGTTTCGCCCTTTTGAACTTTGATTTCAGACATCTATATCCCTCCCTCCCAATAAGACTGATGGGGTGCTATTGCACACTTAATTAGTATAAAGTACAAGTGGCATTCTGTCAATCTGTTTTATGAAAAAAAGTGACTAGGGATTAGGGATTAGGGATTAGACCAAGAGACTAGGAGACATCTGACATCTGACTTCTATCCTCCAGCCTTCGGGCATCGCCCCGTTTCGTCATCCTGAGCGGCGAGAAACGTCGTATGTGAGATAATGAATGCCAGAACAGCTGCAACCTGAGCCCTCGATCTCGGCAAAGCCGCCACCTTCATTTCTAATCCCTAATTCCTCATTATTTTTCAGGGAATGGCGGCCAGCCCATTTCTTTGCCGCCGATGATGTGAGCGTGGAAATGGAAGACGGACTGTCCTGCTTTTTTGCCTGTATTCATGACGAGGCGGAAGCCTTTTTCTTTCAGACCGGCTTCTTCCGCAATCTTCTTCACGACAAGGAAGAAGTCGGAGAAGTTTTTGTTGTACTCTTCGTCGAAAGCCAGAATGTTGTCGACATGTTTTTTAGGAATGACAAGGATATGGACCGGCGCGCAGGGCTCGATATCCTTGAATGCAAACCAGTTGTCATCTTCGTAAACTTTGGTGCTCGGGATTTCTCCGGCAGCGATCTTGCAGAAAATGCAGTCAGACATGGTGATTCCTCCTTAAATTGTAAATGAAAGGCTGCGAGGTGCTATAGGTGTTGACCTCACAGGCCCGAATCCGGATCCTTTCTTCAAAAGGTCTCCATTCGCATTACGCGGTAACGACTTCCCCCACCATTCCTTCTTCGGTAATGGCGGTGATGCGGACCGGGTACAGGATGCCCCGCTCTACACCTTCACTACGGATGGTGACGCGGATGTATTCATCCGTAAGACCCTCGTACCAGCCGTTCTTGACCTCTTCGGCGAGGACATGGACGACCTTGCCGAGGAACTGATCGCGGTAGTCCTTCGCGATGCCTTTTTCCAGCTCCTGTACGCGATGGACTCGCTCCTTTTTCACCTCATTGGATACCTGATCCGGATAGGTCGCCGCCGGCGTACCGGTGCGCTGGGAGTACGGGAATACGTGAATACCGGAGAAGCGGATCTCTTTCAATGTCTCCAGTGTTTCCTTGAAGTTTTCTTCCGTTTCTCCCGGGAAGCCGACGATGAGATCTGTCGTCAGAGCAAGGCCCGGGATCTTATCGCGCAGTTCGGTGATCAGTGCCTTGTACTTGGCAAGGCGGTAATGGCGGTTCATCCCCTTCAGCACGCTGTCGGAGCCTGACTGGATGGGAAGATGGAGGTGACGGCACACCTTCGGCTCATTCTGGATGATCCGGATCAGCTCTTCTGAAAGCTCGACGGACTCGATAGAGCCTAAGCGGATGCGGAGAAGCTCCGGAATCTTGACGAGCTCGGAGACAAGGCTGGAAAGGGACGTCTCGTCATGGAGATCCTTGCCATAGTTGCCAAGATGGATGCCTGTCAGCACGACTTCACGATAGCCGCGAGCGACAAGCTTCCGGATCTCGGAAACGGCATCCTCCTGCTTTCTGGACTTCAGCTTGCCTCGCGCATAGGGAATGATGCAGAAGGTGCAGTAATTGTCGCAGCCTTCCTGCACTTTGATGAAGGCGCGGGTCTTGACCTCTCCTTCCGGGTCGACCTCCATATTTTCAAAATCCTTCACCTTCATGATGTCCACGACTTCGTTCAGCGGCTGCTCCGCCGTTCTCGCTTTCTCCACATACTCGACGATATGCGTGCGATTCTGATGGCCGACGATGACATCGACATCCTCCATCTTCTCGAAGACCTCCGGCGCAAGCTGGGCATAGCAGCCGGCGACGGCAATGATGGCATCCGGATGTGCGCGGCGGATGCGGCGCACCATCTGGCGAGATTTTCTGTCACCGACGCTGGTGACAGAGCAGGTATTGATGACATAGACATCCGCGTCATCGCCCTCTGCCGGGCTGTACCCGTTCCGGACGAAAAGGGTACGCATCGCGTCACTGTCATACTGGTTCACCTTGCAGCCAAGTGTGATGAAGGACACGGTTTTCTTCTGTGATAATTTTTTCTGTTCCATGGCTTCTATTATAGCATAGGAAAATCAAAAAGAGCACCCGACTTTCGTCGGTGCTCTTTGAGGGGGAAGGTTCAGGGTTCGGGGTTCGGGGTTCGGGGTTCGGGGTTGTAGTGCGGCGCATAACAATCAAAAGCGCCGCAGAGTTTTGATAGCACTTCGCGCCGTCGTCATTTCGAGCGTAGCCGAGAAATCTCTATTGCAGAATGGTCAGCATGCCAACTGCGCCACTTTAATCACCGCTTGCTTCTAATCCCTAACCCCTAATCCCTAGCCACTCATCCCAGCTTTCAAGCTTCGGGGTTCAGGGCATAACAATCAAAAACTCCGCGGCGCTTCTATTTTTTATGCGCCGCACCACCCCCGTTGAACCTTTTGAACCTATAGAACCCACTGAACCTCTTTCGCACGCAATCAGTGAACGGAACGCCCTACGGGCTAACCCTGAACCCATCAACCTGAACCCTGAACCCGTTTTTTACATCGGATACGTCTCAGACTCCGCCTTCTTGGCGCGGCGCATGAGGGCATCGAGAGCCTCCAATGCCGTGTGGTCGCCATCGATCAGATGGCAGACCTCTTCCGTGATCGGCATATCGATATGCTCACGGACAGCGATGTCATGCACCAGACGAGCTGTGCGGATCCCTTCCACGATCATGTTCGTACCTTCCGTGATCTCCTTCGCTGTCTTGCCTTCTGCCATCATCATACCGGCAGTGTGGTTGCGGCTGTGGACAGATGTGCAGGTGCAGACGAGATCTCCCATCCCGGAAAGGCCGAAGAAGGTCGTCATCTGTGCGCCGAAATGTACGCCGAAGCGGGTCATTTCGACCAGCCCGCGTGTCATGAGAGCGGCGCGGCTGTTATCACCGAGGCCGATGCCATCCAGCACACCGCAGGCGAGCGCCATGATATTCTTCAGCGCACCGCCGTACTCGACACCCTTGATATCGTCACTGCGATACACGCGGAAGACCGGACTCATGAAAAGGTCCTGTACCACCTGCACCGCTTCCGGCACTTCGGAAGCGGCGACGGTCGCACACGGCAGCCCACGGCCGACTTCTTCGGCATGGTTCGGCCCGGAGAGGACGACGATTTTTTTCGTGATGCCCTTCACCTTATCCGTGATGACCTCGGAAAGTCGATGACCGGCATGATCTGCAAGTCCCTTGGATGCACAGACGACTACGGTATCCTTCTCCAGCCACGGTACGAGACTTTCTGCCATGGCTTCGACTGCATGTGACGGGGTGCAGAGGATGACACAGCCTGCCCCCTTCACCGCTGTCTCCAGACTGCTCGTGATCTTCACGTGGAGCGGGATGCGGCAGCCCGGAAGGTAGTTCTTATTTTCGCGGCTCTTCTGTATTTCCTGCGCTGTTTCGGGATTTCTGCAGTACATGAAAAGATCATCATGCCGCGCCGCGAGGGAGATCATCATCGCTGTCCCCCAGCCGCCGGCGCCTATCATAGCTACTTTCATCTGCTACCTCTTTTCCCGGGAAATCGGCTTCTCTTCTCCGCGAAGGAGCCGCCCGATGTTGTCTTTATGCTTACCGATAATGATGATGGCAGCGACTGCAGCAAATGCCACATACTCGATCGGCTTATCCATGAAGAACATGACGATCGCTACGACCGGTGCTGCCACGATGGAGCCAAGGGATACGATGTGTTTCCACTTGAAGATGGCAAGCCATACCAGGAAGGCCGCCAGCACTGCCGGAGCACAGATATAGGCGAAGGCTCCTACGCCGCAGGCGACGCCCTTGCCGCTCTTGAACTTCAGGAAAACGGACCAGTCATTGCCGACGATCGCAAAGATCGCACACGCAAGTACCAGCGTGGGATCCGGCATCCCCAGATGCACCGCAAGAAATCCCTTCAAAAAGTCGCAGATAAAGACGGAAAGGCCAGCGACGGCGCCCAGCTCACGATACGCATTCGTCGCTCCGATATTTCCGCTCCCCACCTTTTTCAGATTCACACCATAAAATACACGGCCAATCATATATCCGCTTGGTATCGCGCCGATAAAGTACGCCAGCACGATCCAAACTATGCCATCCATCACGCCTCTTCACCATCCTTCTTGCTTCGTACCACGATGCGGATCGGCGTACCTTCGAAGCTGAAGGACTCACGCAGCCGGTTCTCGATGAAACGGACATAAGAGAAATGAATAAGGTTCGCATCATTGACGAACATGACGAACGTCGGCGGACGGATCCCCACCTGCGTCATGTAGTAGATCTTCGCCACGCGGCCGGAATGTGCCGGCGGCGGATTCACCATCTTCGCATCCTCCAAAAGGTCATTCAGGACAGATGTCGGGATACGCAGACTCTGCTGCTCAGCCACATTGTAGATCATATCCCCGAGACGATGGATGCGCTGCTTCGTCAGCGCCGAGCCGAAGAGCATCGGCACATAGGACGCAAATGGCAGACCATTCTTGATCTCCTTCTCGAATTCCACCATCGTATTCGTCTCTTTGGCGACCGCATCCCATTTGTTCACGAAAAGGAGCAGGCCCTTCCCTGCCTCGTGGATGTAGCCGATGATCTTCTTATCCTGCTCCGTCAGCTTATCGACCGCATCCAGTACGAAGATCGCCACATCACAGTTATCGATGGCACGGATAGAACGGATGACGCTGTATTTTTCCAGCGGCTCATCGATCTTGCTCTTCTTTCTCATGCCCGCTGTATCGACCAGGATGAAGGTCTTGCCCTTGTAGGTCCAGAGAGAATCGACCGCATCTCGCGTCGTCCCCATTTCATCCGCCACGAGCGAGCGTTCATAGCCCAGAAGCGAATTGATCAGGGTGGACTTCCCGACATTCGGGCGCCCTACGATGGCCGTGCGAATAATATCTTCCGACTCCTCCTCTGTCTGCTCCGGGAAGCCTTCCGTGATGCGATCCAGAAGCTCGCCGAAGGAGAGACGGTTCACTGCGGAGATCCCGATCGGATCCCCCAGCCCCAGCGAATAGAATTCGTATACATCCATCTCCTGATTCTCGCTGTCCACTTTATTGACAGCCACGACGACCGGCTTCCCCGTGCGGCGCAGGATCCCGGCGATGATCTCATCATCTGACGTCAGTCCGGCGCGTGCATCAAGGACGAAGAGGATCACATCCGCCTCTTCCATCGCCAGCTCTGCCTGCTGGCGGATGCCGCTCGAGATCTGGTCTTTTTCATTTCTAAACTCGATACCGCCGGTATCGATCAGCGTGAATTCACGGTTCAGCCATTTCACATCACAATAGATGCGGTCACGGGTGACGCCCGGGATATCTTCTACGATGGACACGCGACGCTGCGCCAGCCCATTGATCAAGGTCGATTTGCCAACATTCGGCCGCCCGACGATGGCTACGAGAGGTTTACTCATGAGCCCATTCCTTTCTATTTCTATGGAAATCATATATTAACCAAGGAGTATGCTGCCTGCCGGCTTCTAAGAGCCGGCTATTCCAAAAGATAAAAGCAACACTTTCCCATTTTCACTGTAAATAAAATTGTATGATAGCAAGGAGGCAAAGTCAAGTGATCCTCTGCTTTTCACTTCCGGCCGTCCCATGATCCCTGTAAAGTCACAGGGGCTATAGCGGTGTCTTATGAGATGTCCTATCCGGGCCAATAAAAAACCGCATTGCGCTTCTCGCAATGCGGTTCTTATCATTTTCTCTTATTCAGCATCATGAGCCGGTGCTTCGACGAGGGAGAAGGAGATTCTTCTGCGAGCTTCGTCGATGTTGATGATCTTGACTTTCAGATCATCGCCGACCTGGCAGATGTCGCCCGGTTTCTTGTTGTGGTCGTCGGTCATTTCATTGATGTGGAGCAGACCGGTGAGGCCGTCTTCGAGTTCAACGATAACGCCGAATTCCAGGATCTTAACGACTTTAGCGTCTACGATGTCATCAGCAGCGTGGTTGGTGACAGCGGTTTCCCATGGATTCGGGAGGCAGTCTTTGTGAGAGAAGGAGATTCTCTGTTTTTCACGATCGAAGGATTTGATCTTGACATCGATAACCTGATCCGGTTTGAGGACGTCTTCCACTTTGCCGATCTTCTTCCAGGAGATATCGGAGATGTGGAGCAGGCCTTCTACGCCATTGATGCCGATGAAAGCACCGTATGGCATGATCTTCTTGACAGTGCCCTGAAGAACGTCGCCGTTTTCATAAGCAGCTTCGATTTCATCCATTTCATTGTTTCTGGCATCTTCCAGTACTGCTTTGCGGGAGAGAACCAGTCTATTCTTAGCGCGGTCGACTTCAAGGATCTTAGCCGGGAATTTCTGTCCGACAAGATTCTGCAGGGAGTGAACGAAGCGCAGGTCACCCTGAGACAGCGGAATGAAGCCGCGGAGGGACTTCAGCTGAACGAGCAGACCCACTTTGATAGCTTCGATGCCTTCGCATTCGACAGCTTCGCCTTTTTCGAAAGCTTCTTCAACAACGTCCCAGTCAGCAAGACGATCAACTTTGATCTTGGATACGTAAATGGTGCTGTCTTCTTTGACACCGCTGACGATCTGTACACGAAGTTTGTCGCCAGCTTTGAGTACGTCCTTCAGAGATGCTGGTGCCGGGTATGCATATTCATGAGCCTGCAGTACAGCTTCTGTTTTGTAGCCGAAGGAAATATAGGCTTTGTCGTCGAGTACGTCGACAACTTCCCCTTCTACTACACTGCCTTTATGCACGTCCAGGTTCATTTCTTCCTGTTCCAGCATTTCTTTCATGTTTTCCATAATAAAAACTACCTCCTCTATGATCCAGTCCGGTGTGGATGCACCGGCGGTGATGCCAATCTTGTCCCGGGTTTGGAACCATTCAGATTTTAGTTCCTCTGCCGTTTCGATATGATGAACGCAGGCGCCTTCGCTCCTGCATACGTCTGCCAGTCGGCTGGTATTAGCGCTGTTGCGCCCGCCGATGACAATCATCACATCTACTTTCCTCGCCAGCTCACGCGCCGCCTGCTGTCGCTGCATGGTCGCATCACAAATGGATTTGTGAAGAAACACATGCGGGATCCGTTGCCGGATCGCCTGCACCAGCTGGTCAGCCAAAGCCACCGAAAATGTGGTCTGCGTGACGATATGCGCCTCTTCCATGTCTGGAAGCCGGTCTACATCTTCGAGGGTTTCTACCTGGAAGGAATGACCCACTGCCCACTCCGCTACGCTCTTCATTTCCGGGTGCTTCTTTTCACCGATGAGTACGACGGTCTTTCCATCAGCCACGAGGTCTTTGGTGATCTCCTGATTCCTTTTGACGAAAGGGCACGTCGCGTCCATTAGGGCCAGATTTTTGCACTTGAGTTTATTATAGCACGAAGGGCCCACTCCGTGCGAGCGAATTATTACAGTTTCATCTGTCAAAGTGTCCAGATCGTCCACCGGATGCACGCCTTTTTCAGAAAGCCTTCCGACCACCTGCGGGTTATGAATGATGGGACCGTAGGTAACGGCTTTAATGCCCGAATTTGCCGCATTTTCCGCGATTTTCATGGCTCTTTTCACGCCGTAGCAAAAGCCCATCACTTTCGATTTATAGATTTCCATGATTTTGATTCTCAATTGAAGCGCCCGCTATAGAGCAGGCATTGCACTTGAAATAGAAAAGTTCAATAGCGAGATAAGGTTCGGGGTTCAGGGTTCGCCCAAGGGGCGGCTCGCCCCTTGATTACGTTTGAAAGCCTCGATTGAATGAGAAATGAGAAATGGTGGTGCGGCGCATAAAAATATGGAAGCGCCGCGAAGTATAAATAATGGCAATGCCTTGTGCTGGCATTCCAGTCACTAGTCACCAGTCACTTGAGACTCCTAATCCCTAGCCACTAATCCCTAGTTACTAATCCCTAGCCACCAGTCACTAGTCACTTTTTATAGTCATCCATCAGCTTCCGGATCTCTGCCTTCACGATGTCATTGAGCTCGGCCACCTTCTCATCGGTCGGGCGCTGCTTTTTGACCTCGATCGGCTTTCCGATGAGGACGGCCAACGGACCATTCTTACGAGGCAGATCCACCGTGCCGAGGACAGCGACAGGAATGACCGGAGTGCCGGTCATGAGGGCGAGGGATGCCATGCCCGTGTGGAAACGGCCGAGCCCTTCTCTCTTGATGCGGGTACCTTCCGGGAAAATGCCGAGGGGATTGCCCTCCTTGATCTCCTTGATGGCCTGACGCACAGCAGCGCGATCGACGCTGCCGCGCTTCACTGGGAAAGTGCCGAACTGACGGATCAGCCAGCCGAAGAATGGATTTTTGAAAAGCTCTTCTTTCGCCATGTAGTGGATGATGCGGGTATTAAAAGCCACGCCGACGACAGGGGGATCCCAATAGCTTTTATGGTTCGGTGCAACGATGATGGCCCCGGTCTTGGGCACATTCTCCCGCCCTTCGACCTTGAGACCGAAGATGACGAAGAAGAAGAAATTTAAGATGGCTCTGACAATAGCATAGCCCATAGGATTCACCTCGTTTGAAAATGGTGGTTGGTTGTTAGCCGTTGATAAAGCGCAAGAAGACAGGGAGGCTTTAAGACTTTAGATTTCTGATGTCTGACTTCTGATGTCTCCCAATCTCTATGTCCAGTCCTTGATCCCTAGTCACTAATCACTTACTTGCTAAACCCCGGAAATTTCTTTTCGCAGATGGCGATCATAGCTTCTGCGGTGCCTTCGAGCGTGAGGTCGCCATTATCAAGAAGGATGGCGTCCTCCGCCTGCTTCAGGGGGGATATCTCTCGGTGGCTGTCCATGTAGTCGCGCTTTGCCACATCGGCTTCGATGTCTTCGAGCGAAAGCTCCGGGTGCTGGGCTTCGAGCTCTTTGAAGCGGCGAAGCGCACGGGTGTGGACGGAGGCGGTGAGGAAGATCTTCACATCGGCCTTCGGCAGGACAGTCGTCCCGATGTCACGTCCGTCAAGGACGATACCACCCTTTTCGGCCTGACGGCGCTGGATGGCGACCATCGCCGTGCGCACGCCGCCGATGGCGGAAACTTCTGATACATGTCCGGAGACTTCCGGCGTGCGGATGAAGGGTGTCACATCTTCGCCATCCACGATGACATGCATGGCATCCATGCCGGGCTTCACTTCCATATCGAGGGCTTTTGTCATAGCGGTGATCTCCGCCGGATCTGTCAGCCCCTTCTTCAAAGCTTCATGGGTGACAGCGCGATACATCGCTCCGGTATCAAGATAGGCATAGCCAAGGCGTGATGCAAGGATCTTCGATACGCTGCTCTTGCCGGCTCCCGCCGGGCCGTCGATGGCGATGGATAATTTTCGCATAAATGATGATCTCCTTTATATGAATTGGTTGATGGTTGGTTCAGGGTTCAGGGGTAGCCTCTGTGGCGTGCCGTTCCATTGACGGCAGGCGAAAGAGGGGAAAGCGGGTTCTATGGGTTCAGTGGGTAGGGCAGGGACGGTGCGGCGCATAAAAATATGGAAGCGCCGCGGAGTATAGATGGTAGCAATGCCCGAAGGTGGTATTTAGTCAGCAGTCACTAGTCATTTGAGATTTCTAATCCCTCATCCCTAGCCACTCATCCCTGCTTTCAAACTTTTTGGGGAATATCCCTTTCCCGTATCGTCATCCCGAGCGTATCCCTCCATCTCTATGGCACCGCGGTTAGTATCACATAGGCACTGGTGGGAAACGACGTCTTGGTATTACGTATTTCTGCTTTCACTCATTCTTCGTTTAGCGGTCTGCAAGGGAGATTTCTCGCTTCGCTCGAAATGACGATACAGTAGTCTGATGTCTTCTAGTCTTCTAGCCTTTTAGTCACCGGCTACGCATCCCTGCCGGCTGCACTTTCCGCTGCCAGATGTCCGGTCGAGAAGGCCGCCTGCAGATTGTAGCCGCCGGTGAAGGCGTGGATGTCAAGGACTTCTCCTGCGAAGTAGAGCCCTGCCACTTTCTTTGATTCCATGGTGGACGGATTCACTTCTTTGACGGAGATGCCGCCGGCTGTCACGATGGCTTCCTCGATGGGACGAGTGCCTGTGATGGTGAGCTTCATGGACTTCATCGTCTGCACGAGGGACGCGCGCTGGGCTTTCTTGAGCTCGCTGACAGGAAGGTCCCGAGGGATACCTGCCAGTGAGAGCACAACGTCGATCATGCGATGCGGGAGAAGTTCGACAAGCGCACCGGCCATCTGCTTCAGGTGATGCTTTTCCAGATCTCTCAGGACACGCTTATCGAGAACTTCCTGCGTAAGCGCAGGCTTGAGATCGAGCGTCGCTTCCACGGGATGCCCCTGTGAGAGCCAGAGAGAGGCTTTATCCGAGAGGGAGAGCACGATGGGGCCGGTGATCCCGAAATGGGTGAAGAGCATCTCTCCGAATTCCTCTGCCTTTCTGCGCCCGCCGGCGGAAAGAGCCAGTGTGACATTCTTGAGCGAGAGCCCCTGCAGGTCCTTCGGCCAGCTTTCCTTCGTGACGAGAGGGATGAGGGCAGGACGGATGGTCGTGATCTTGTGCCCGATCTCCCCGGCCATCCGATACCCGTCTCCCGTCGAGCCCGTACGCGGGTACGAAGCGCCGCCGGTCGTCAGGATCACGGCATCGGCATCATAGCGTCCCTTCTTCGTGACGACGCCCTTCGCCCTGCCGTCTATGACGACGATATGAGACACTGGCTCCTCCAAGTGAAGCTCGACCTTCTTTTCTTTGAGAAGGCGCATGAAAAGGTGGCGCACCTCCTGTGCATCATCGCTGGCAGGGAAGACACGTCCGCCGCGCTCGACCTTGGTCACAAGACCGTAGCCATGGAGCAGCTCCAGCAGGTCTTCATTCGAGAAGGCTTCGTAGGCGCTGTAGAGAAATTTCCCATTGCCCGGTGTCTTCCCGATGAAATCCATGATGGGCGCGCTGTTTGTCAGATTGCAGCGGCCTTTTCCGGTGATGCCCATCTTCAGGCCGACCTTCGGCATTTTTTCAAAGAGCATGACCTTGGCTCCCCGTTCCGCTGCCGTGACAGCGGCCAGAAGTCCCGCCACGCCGGCTCCGATGATGGCGATCTTTTTATTTGTGGAGCTCATACAGTTTCTTGACCTCCTCCAAGGACAGGCGGCGGTATTCCCCGCGGGAGACGCCAGAAAGCGTCAGGAAGCTGTACTGCACGCGCTTCAGTCCGAATACAGGATAGTGGAACGCCGCCATCATTTTACGGATCTCACGGTTCTTCCCTTCGTGGAGCGTCATACGTACCTTTGTCTTATTCTTCTCCTTGTCATAGCCCAGGACTTCGATCTCGCACGGTGCAGTCACTCCGCTGTCGATGCGCACGCCCTTCGACATTTTATCTGCCAGCTTCAGTGAATATTTCCCACGGACTGTGACTTCATATACCTTTTTGACCTCATGCTTCGGATGCGTCAGGATGTTGTCGAGCTCGCCGTCATTCGTCATGAGGAGCAGTCCTTCGGAGTGATAGTCAAGACGTCCGACAGGGAAAATGCGCTCACGTATATTTCTGAAATAGTCCATGACCGTGCGCCGCCCCTGCGGGTCGGTGACAGACGTGATGACATTATCCGGCTTGTAGAAGAGAAAATAGCGTTTCCGCTCAGGGCGGATGCGTTCTCCGGCGACCTCTATGCGATCGGAAACAGGATCAGCTTCGCTCCCCAGCTCGCGGATGACCTTGCCATTCACACGGACCTGTCCCGCTGCGATCAATTCTTCAGCCTTGCGGCGGGAGCAGATGCCCGCATGGCTCAATACCTTCTGTAAACGTTCTTTCAAAATAGTTCTCCTTCTTCCAGTCCTTCTCGCCAACGCATCCGAAGCTCATTCACATCGGAAAGCCCGGTGCAGGCGAGGAAACGCTTCGTCGTACCATAAAGGATCGGCCGTCCGGGGATATCCAGACGTCCTCTTTCTTCGATGAGACCCTTCTCCATGAGGAGCCCCAGCACACGGCCTGCCGTCACGCCGCGGATCTTCTCGATCTCGACTCGCGTCACAGGCTCTTTGCAGGCCACCACCGCCAGCGTCTCCAGCGCCGCAGCCGAGAGCGGCGTCTGTTTCCCCAGAAGGGAGGAGAGCCAGGTGTCATATTTCTTTTTCGTCGCCAGCATGTATCCCGCGCCCGTGTGATGGAGCGTCAAACCGGAGTCTGGCTTTTCATATTTTTCAGACAGCAGCGTGAGTGCTTTCTCAATCACCTGAGAGTCTTCTCCCACGGCCTTTGCCATGTCGGTCAGAGAGACAGGGCTCCCCTTTGCAAAAAGAAAGGCTTCGATGAGCGCTGAGAGCTGTATAAGAGTGTTTGTCATAAATGTCCTTTGTTGCGTTATGGGTTTAAGGGTTCAGGGTTCAGGGTTCGGGGTTCAGGATTAGCCCGTGGGGCGGCTCCATCCACTGATTTTGAATAAAAGCTCTGCTTGAATTAGGAATTAGGAATGAAGGTGGCGGCTTCGCCACAAATATATATTTTGCAGCGAAGCTGCCACCACAACCCTGAACCCATCAACCTGAACCTTGAACCCCATCTCTGCTTTCAAACTTCAGGGTTAGCCCGACAACTTGAACCTTAACCCCTAATCCCTCACGATTTCTAGTCCCCCTGCGCCTTCGATCACGGAAGCCTCGCCAAGGCGAATCAGTTCAAGGAGTGCCACGAGTGTGACGGCGAGGCGGAGGCGTGTCTTCAGCCGCCGGAAATACTGCGTGAAGTCCACACGATGAAGGCAAGAGAGTGTCTCTTTCAGCGTCTCCATCTCCTGCTCCATCGACACCTCCTCGGGGGCGAGGATCTCTTCCTCCTCTTCATGGAGAGAGTCATAGAGCGAGAGGAAGGCCGCGCGCAGCTTCAGGAGGGAGATCCGCCCCTGATACAGCCCGCCCTTCACAGCCTCGGGCTCTTTCTTCCAGTACGGCCTTTCGGCATCAATGAGCGCCTCGATGCGTCCCTTGATCTCCTTCATCCGCTTGAATTCTTCGAGTGACCTCGCGAGCTCGGCTCTCGGGTCCTCCGTCTCATCGGCCGCCTCCTGCCTCCGCTTCGGGAGCAGCATCCGCGACTTGATGAAGATGAGTGTCGAAGCCATGGCGAAGAAGCTGCTCGCCAGCTCCAGATCGAACGCCTGCGCTCTCCTAAGGTATTCGAGATACTGCTCGGTGATCTCATGGATCGGTATGTCGTGAATATCGATCCGATTCTTCGTCACAAGGTGCAGCAAAAGATCCAGCGGCCCTTCGAAGACAGGAAGATTCACCTGATATTCTTTTTCGATCGCTCCCGCCTCCTTGCGCATACGCCCCCATCATGAATGTACTCTATTATATTATCATAAATCGAATCATTTGTTGATAGGATTATAAGTTCAGGGTTAGCCCATGAGGCGGGGCGTCCCTTGATTGCGGATGAAAGCTCTTCTCGCCAGTGAGAAGTGAGGAGTGAGGAGTGAGGAGTGTTGGTGCGGCGCATAAAAATCAAAAGCGCCGCAAAGTATAAATAATGGCAATGCCCGAATGTGGTATCTAGTCACTAGCCTGAACCTTACACCCATAACTTATGTTACAATACCTCTAAAAGGAGCTGATACCCATGAATGATTCCCACCACCTTCCCCCCTTCACGAAAGCACTTTTAGACTTTGCGAAAGAAGCGCGCGATGATTTCTGTACGCCGGGACACCACAGCGGCGCACTGTTTGATGAAATCCCTGAAGGACGCGCCTTTGTCTCCGCGCTCGGTGAAGGCGCTTTTACAGCGGACATCTCGGACTCTTCTTCCGTCATCGGGGATCCGTCCTCTCATGAAGGCGTCTCCGGAGAGGCAGAAGCCCTCGCTGCGAGCGTGTATGGGAGCGACCGCTGTTTCTTCGTCTTGGGCGGCACCTCCGCCTCGAACCGCATCGCGATCAGCGCGCTCATCTCAGAGGGCGACCTCATTCTTTTCGACAGGAATAACCACAAGTCTGCCTCGCAGGCCGCACTCGCCGCCGCAGGCGGACTTCCTGTCTATCTCGCCTCCGAGCGAAATGAAAGCGGCATCATCGGCGGACTGACGGAAGAAACGCTTGACCCCGTCCGCCTCCGCAAGAAAGCGGCCATGCTCTCGCCCACCGCAGGGAAAAAGCAGCGTCCCTACCGCCTTGCCTGCCTCCAGCTCTCCACCTATGACGGCCTCTTTCTGAATGCCAGAGAGCTTCTTCGCCGCATCGGCTCACTCTGCGACTACATCCTCTTCGACGGCGCATGGGCCGGCTACGAAAATTTCCTCCCACTCCTTCAGGATTCTGCCGTCCTCACCTTCCCCCTGACGAAAAACGATCCCGGCATCCTTGTGACGCAGTCCGTCCACAAGCAGCTTGCCGGATTCTCCATGACGAGCCAGCTTCACAAGAAGGACAGCCACCTGCAGGGGATGGCGCGCTATCTCGAGGATGACGTCCTGCAGGCTGCCTTTCTCATGCATATATCGACCTCCCCCTACTATCCGCTCCTTGCCGGACTGGAAATGAATGCGTACCTGCACCAGAAGAAAGGAAAGGAGCTCTGGCAAGAAGCCGCGATCACGGCGACAGAGCTGAAGAGATCCATCCTCAAGCGTTGCCGCTTCCTTCGGCCATTCACCGCTCCCACGGTGCGCGCCGCTTCCTGGGACGCCCATCCGACAGAAGAGATCCTCTCAGATCCCGCCTTCTTTGCGATTTCCCCCAAAGACACCTGGCACGGCTTCTCCCATATCGCAGAAAGCCTCTACCTCACCGATCCCTGCAAGGTGCTCCTCGTGACAGACCCCCTCCCCGCGCCGCTTCTTTCCCATTTTCTCGAAAGCCGCCATGTAACGGTGGAGAAATCTGATTTCCACACCCTCCTCTTCCTCATCGAGCCGGGTGATACGAAGGAAAAGCAGGAACACCTCCTCTCCCTTCTTCAGGAATGCGAAGCGGCCTATGAGGCCAATACACCGATGTCCGTCTTTGCGCCGCACCTCACCTGCCGGAAAGGAGAAGGACTGAAAGACTTCTCCCTGCGCTATCAGGACTTCCTTTGCCGGGAAGGAGCCGCCCGCCTTACGCAGGCGCTCTTCGATGCAGATCATTTCCCCAAAGCCATGCTCACCGGGAAACAAGCCCATCAGGCCTTCCTCAAAGGAACACGCGAGCGCGTCCCACTTCCGAAAGCCAAAGGGCGCGTATCTCTGGAAATGATCCTCCCCTATCCCCCCGGTATCACCGTCTTAGAGCCCGGCGAGGTCTGGACGGACGAGGCACTTTCCTATTTCCTCTTCCTGCAGAAATACAAGAGCGCCTTTCCAGACTTTTCCCCCGAGATCCTCGGTGTGCATGGAAACGGAAATGACGCGTATGTATGGGTGCTTAAAAACCAGAAAGAGGGGAGCTAAGGAAGCACTGATTAAATATCCCTTTCAGGCATCGCCCACATTTATGTTTGCAACGAAGCTGTCCCCTACCCTGTTGAACCCGCTGCCCCCCCCCTTGAATCAAAAAAGGCTGCGCCATATGGCGCAGCCTTTGCTTTAGTCCTTAAACGGATCCTCCTCCGCATTGCGGTTATTCAAGATCTCATCAAGCGTCTTCATCGGACACATGGAGCCGCACATCGTACAGGTCGCTTCATCCTCCGGGATGCTGCTCTCTCTGTAGCGACGCGCCTTGCCCGGATCGATAGCAAGCGGGATCATGCGATGGAAGTCCACCTTGCGGCGTGCCCAGCTCATTTCTTCATCCCATTTTTCCGCGCCCTTCACGCCCTTGGCGAGATCTGCGGCATGGCAGGCGATCTTCGAAGCCACGATCCCCTCGTGCACATCATCCAGATCCGGCAGACGCAGATGCTCCGCCGGAGTGACGTAGCAGAGGAAGTCTGCCCCGCATGCTGCCGACAGCGTCCCCCCGATCGCCGCAGTGATGTGATCATAGCCCGGTGCCACATCGGTGACGATCGGCCCCAAGACATAGAGAGGCGCCTGGTGAGTGAGCTTCTTTGCGATCTCCACATTCATGCGGATATCCGAGATCGGCATATGCCCCGGGCCTTCCACCATGACCTGCACCCCTGCCTTGCGCGCACGCACGACCAGCTCACCCAGATTGATCAGCTCCGAGATCTGCACGGCATCTGTCGAGTCATGCCCGCATCCGCTGCGACATCCATCGCCCAAAGACAGTGTGACATCATATTTCTTCAAAAGCAGCAGCAGACGGTCAAACTGTTCGTAGAAAGGATTCTCCTTCCCGTGCATGTACATCCACGCAAAGAGCACCGAGCCGCCGCGGGAAACGAGATTTGTGATGCGCTTATTTCTCATGATATGCTTCGCCGTCTCACGGTTCAGCCCCGCATGGATCGTCATGAAATCCACGCCATCCTTCGCATGACGTTCCACGACAGAGAAGAGATCGTCTGCCGTCATATCCTTCAGCCCCTTGTGAAGAACGCCCTTCACATCATACATCGGCACCGTACCGATGGACGCCGGACTGTTTTTCACCAGCCATTCACGAAACGGCGCCGTCTCCCCATAGCAGGACAGATCCATGATAGCCTCCGCCCCCATCTCCCAGGCGAGCTTCGCCTTCGCCTGCTCCGTATCATAGTTGCATACATCAGAGGAAATCCCCAGATTTACATTCATCTTCGTCCGAAGCCCCTTGCCGATCGCATACGGATGGAGCGATGTATGGTAAATATTCGCCGGAAGGACGATTGTCCCCTCCGCGATGCCGGAGCGGATGAATTCTGCGCTCACGCCCTCTTCGCGTGCGGCTGTTTCCATTTCCTTCGTGATGATGCCTTCTCTTGCTGCTTCAAGCTGCGTCATAGTCAACCTCCAATAAAAAAATCCGCCTCCGGCGGATACTCTGTCAAAATAGAGCCCGCTTCCTTACGCCGGTATGATCCGATTCAAGTTCAAAGGGTCAGCGCTTCGCGCCTCTCAGCCCCTTAGGGCGCCCCCAGCTGGTTTCTATCTCTATTATACAGGATGTGTCAAAGTGATATGATTTCCCAACGCCTGAAGTCCTTACGCAGAAGAGATCCCATCCACGCATCGCGAGCCTTTTTCACGCAGGCAAAAAGGCGATGTGAAATAACGATCATCTCATTTTCGCGTTCCATCTGCCGCGGGGGACTTGCAGCTCTCATAGGAGTGACCGGGAAACCTTATCCCAGCTGTCTTTCATGCCATAGTCACCCTATCCGCCCCTACGGGGCACCTTCCCCTAGAGGGGAAGGCTGCGATACGAGAATACCATCTTCTAAAAAAAGGCGGCGAAGCCGCCACGAGAGCCCTGAACCTTGAACCCTGAACCCTGAACCAAATGAAAGCAAAGTAAAAAGGAGCTGTAAAGAAATGAGGATTCATTTCTTCACAGCCCCTTTCCCTTTTACAAACGATTACCGATCTACATGACACATATCTTTTGCGACGACCCAACGGTCATATTCTTCTTCGGTCACATAGCCCAAAGCCAGAGCGGCTTCCTTCAGGGAGCTGCCGTCTGCGAAGGCTTTCTTCGAGATCTTTGCGGACTTCTCATAACCGATGTGCGGCGCGAGTGCGGTAACGAGCATCAGGGATTTCTCCACCAGCTCTTCCATGCGGTCATGATTGACTTCGATGCCGACGGCGCAGTGGATATTGAAGGAGTGGATGGCTTCACCCAGGAGCTTGACGGATTCGATGAAGGCCTGTGCCAGGACTGGGGCATAGACGTTCAGCTCGAAGCGGCCCTGAGAGGAGGCCATGGAGACGACGGCCTGATTGCCATGAACGCGGCAGGCGACCATGGTCAGGGCTTCGCACTGGGTCGGGTTCACTTTGCCCGGCATGATGGAAGAACCCGGTTCGTTCGCCGGGATGGTGAGCTCACCGAGGCCGGCTCTTGGCCCGCCTGCCAAGAGGCGAAGGTCGTCAGCGATCTTCATGCAGTCCATCGCAAGAGCTTCGAGAGCGCCATGAGCGAAAACGAAGTCATCGCGTCCGGTCAGTGCATAGAATTTATTTTCCTCCGATACGAAAGGAAGGCCTGTTTCTTTGGCGATCTCAGCCGATACTCTGGTGCCGAAGTCTTTCGGCGCATTGAGACCGGTACCGACAGCGGTGCCGCCGATGGCAAGCCCGAGAAGATATTTTTCCGATGCTTCGATCATATGCTGGCACTTTTCGAGCATGGTCGTCCATCCGGAGACTTCCTGTCCGAAGGTGAGCGGTACGGCGTCCTGTACATGGGTGCGGCCGATCTTGACGAAGTGCATGTATTCTTCGCTCTTCTTGTGGAAGGTCGCGATCAGTTCGGCGAGCGGCTGGTAGAGGCAGCGGTGCAGGACAGAAACAGCCGCAACGTGCATAGCGGTCGGGAAGGTATCGTTCGAAGACTGAGACATGTTGACGTCGTCATTCGGGTGGATGCGTGTCTCGCTGCCGACAGCTTCGAGCTTCGCATTCGCGATGTGAGCGACGACTTCATTCATGTTCATATTGCTCTGCGTGCCGGAGCCCGTCTGATACACGACGAGCGGGAATTCGCCGTTCCATTTGCCGGCGAGGATCTCGTCGCAGGCCTCTGCGATGACTTTCGCTTTTTCTTCCGAAAGCTTGCCTTCTGCGAGGTTCGCAAGGGCGGTGCATTTCTTCAGCACGGCAAACGCATGAATGATCTCTTCCGGCATGCGTGCTCCGATCTTGAAGTTTTCAGAAGAGCGCTGGGTCTGCGCGCCCCACATATGATCCGCCGGAACTTTTACTTCGCCTAAGGTGTCATGTTCGATACGATATTCCATGTTTTTTGTCCTTTCTATAAGGAAATAGAGTGTACGAAAAATGCTTCATCATTTCTCGCGTATACCTGTATTATACCATTTGAAACAAATAAAAGAAAGTCTATGTGTTGGAGTATACACTTAATGAGGTTGAGGGTTCAGGGTTCAAGGCAGTACTGCCCCTTGATTGTAAGTGAAATCTTTGCTCGAATGAGGAATGAGGAATGAGAAATTGTGGTGCGGCGCAAAAAAATAATGAAGCGCCGCGGAGGTTTGAAACTATCGGTTTACTCGTATCGTAAATCTAATCCCTAGCCACTAATCCCTAGCTACCAGTCACTAGTCACTAGTCACTAGCCACTCCTAATCCCCAATCCCTATCTACCCATCCCTGCTTTCAAACTTGTGGTGAAGCCTTCGCCGCAAGTATATATGGGGCGATGCCCGAAAGTGGTATTCAAGTCACCAGTCACGCGAAACTCCTAATCTCCCTCCACGGCCATTTCCAGTACCTTCCCCACGCTGTCATGGAAGACGAGGTCGGCGCGGTCGTCCTGCGGTGTCGCGTCCTGATTGATGACGACGAGAGCATCACCGCGGAAATAGGTGACGAAGCCTGCCGCCGGATAAACGACGAGACTCGTACCGCCGATGATGAGCATATCGGCCTTGGATATCTCATCGATCGCCTCATTGATATCATTCGCATCGAGCGCTTCCTCATAGAGCACGACGTCCGGCTTGATCATGCCGGCGCAACTGGGACAGTGCGGCACGGGCGATGCCAGAGTAAGGAGTGTCTTTGCATCATATGTCGCAAAGCATTTCTCGCAGGTATTCGTCAGGATGGTGCCGTGGACCTCGATGACATTCCGGCTCCCCGCGCGTTGATGGAGACCATCGATGTTCTGCGTGACGACGGCAGAGAGCCTGCCCTCTTGCTCGAGCTTTGCCAGCGCAAAGTGCGCGCGGTTCGGAGAGGCCTTCAGCATGGCTTCTGCGAACTTCTTATACATGGTGAAAAATTCCACGGGATGCTCCTCATAGAAGTGGTGGGAAAGCATTTCCTCCGGCGTCCATGGGAGGTCCGTTTTCTGCCGGTAAAGGCCATTCGCTCCGCGAAAATCAGGGATGTTCGACTCCGTGGAGACCCCTGCTCCGCCGAAAAAGACGATGCGGTGATGGGATGCGATCATAGCTCTCAGTTTCTCGATGTCGGTCATGATGATGGCTCCTTTCGTGGAATAGAATCAAAGTGACTAGGGACTGGTAACTAGGGACTGGTGACTGAAGTACCACTTTCGGGCATCGCCACTATTTATAGTTCGCAGCGCTTCCATACTTTTATTCGCCGCACCATTATTTCTCATTTCTCATTTCTCATTCAATCGATGCTTTCAAACTTAATCAAGGGTAGAGCCGCCCCAAGGGCTAACCCTGAACCCTTCTTTCTCTCATTGTATCACAAATTCTCCCTTTCTCATTGACAATTCATTCCATATGTTCTACCATCGAGATATATTTTAAAAATGTTTTTGCTCGGCCAACCTCCGCCCCTTCGGGGCACCTCCCTCCAGAGGAAGGAGGGCGTGTCTCGGGCTTCCTGCCTCATCCCCAGCTACCAGTCACAAGTCACTAGTCCCTGATTAAAAAGGAGATCCTACTATGTCCACACTTACCCTTGCGAAAGCCAAAGAGATCCTGAAGAAGCACACCACGGAAGACCATCTCTTCACCCATGCGGCGGCTGTCAGCGCTGCCATGGGCGCGATGGCGAGCATCTTCGGCGGTGACAAAGATCACTGGGAAGCCATCGGCTATCTGCACGACGTCGACTACGAAGCCTTCCCGCATGAGCACTGCCATCACGTCCGCGAATTTTTGGAACCGGAAGGGGTGGACGAAGAAGACATCAAGACCATCATCTCCCACGGCTGGGGTCTCTGCAGCCATGAAGTAGAGCCGACAACTGATATCGAGAAGAGTCTTTTCACGGTCGATGAGCTGACGGGTGTCGTCATGGCGTATGCACTCATGCGTCCCGAAGGCATCAGCGGCATGGAGCTCAAAGGGCTCAAGAAGAAATTCAAGGACAAGAAATTTGCAGCTGGCTGCAACCGCGATGTGATCAAGCAGGGCTTTGCCATGCTCGGCATGGAAGCGGGCGAGGTCATGCAGGCTTGCATCGATGGCATGACCGCACATAAGGATGAATTGGGACTGAAGTAAAATGGTTCGGGGCAGGGTTCAAGGTTAGCCCAAGGTCGTGCCGCCCCTTGATTACGATGGAAAACCCCACTTGAATGAGAAATTAGAAATAAGAAATGGTGGTGCGGCACATAAAATTATGGAAGCGCCGCGGAGGTTTGAAACTAGCGGTTTTCTCGTATAGCAAACCTAATCCCTAGCCACTAATCCCTAGCTACCAGTCACTAGTCACTAATCATCCAAAACAAAAAGCAGGAAATGAGAACGTCTCATTTCCTGCTTTTTCTATGTGCGAGAACTCAATTAGTCTCTGTATTTTTCCGGGAGTTCAGTGGCTCTTGCTACGCCGGAAGCGATGGCTGCTTTGGCAACGGCTTTCGCTACAGCGAACGGAACCTGCGGATCGAATACGTCGACGACGACATGATCCGGGTCGAGTTTGCCGCTATGGATAGCGAGGTCTGCGAGAGCATGAGCCGCAGCGAGTTTCATTTCCTCATTGATCTGACGGGCACGTACATCGAGAGCGCCGCGGAAGAGGCCTGGGAATACGGAGGAGTTGTTGACCTGGTTCGGCATATCGCTTCTACCGGAGCCATAGATGTAAACGCCTTTTTCTTTGGCTTCTTCGTACATGATCTCCGGTACCGGGTTTGCCATAGCGAAGACAATGCTCTTGTCGTTCATGGTCTTGATGGCTTCTACGTTGAATACGCCCGGTGCAGAGCAGCCGATGAGGACATCAGCGCCTTTGACAGCGTCATCGAATGTGCCCTGTTTGTTTTCCGGATTGACTTTGGCGATGAGTTCCTGCTGTACGCGGTCTCTCTTGCCATTGTCAAAGAGGATGCCTTTGGAGTTCAGGATGGTCATGTTTTCCGGTTTTACGCCGTCTTCGAGGAGCAGACGAGCGATCGCAGTACCGGCAGCACCAGCACCATTCATGACGACTTTCACGTCTTCGATCTTTTTGCCGACGACTTCGAGAGCACCGAGGAGTGCTGCCAGAGCAGCGATCGCAGTGCCGTGCTGGTCATCGTGGAAGACCGGGATGTTCATGATCTTTTTCAGTTCGTCTTCGATGTCATAGCATTTCGGGGAAGAGATATCTTCGAGGTTGATGCCGGCGAAGTTCTTTTCCAGCAGTTTGACGGTGTGGATGAATTCCTGCGGATCCTTGGTGTCCAGAGTGATCGGGATCGCATCGATCTGTCCGAATCTCTTGTACAGTGCGGATTTGCCTTCCATGACCGGCATAGCAGCAGCTGCGCCGATATCGCCCATGCCGAGGACACGGGTGCCATCGGAAATGACGGCTACGACATTGCCTCTCCAGGTCAGTTCCAGGGACAGGTCTTCATCGTCTTTGATCGCGAGGCACGGAGCGGATACACCTGGGGTGTATACGATCGCGAGGTCGTGATTGCTTTCGACAGCAGCATTCAAGTCGGTCTTGATCATCTGATGTTTTTCTCTTCTGAGTGCGAGTGCTTCTTCTTTGAGTTTTGCAGTATCCATTGTTTCCTCCTAAAAAAAAGACTGATACTTTATGCGTCGGCGACTTCGAATGGAGCCGCTTTATATTTAATCTCTGATGGCAGGAAGATTTCTGCCATTGAAGATCTCATACATTTCCTGCTTCAGCAGGCGGCGGATGCGTTTCCCTTCCTTGCGATCCAGCTCTGCCTCTTTCATATCGAAGAGGTAGTCATCCAGATTGAAATCATGGATCAGCATCTTCGTGTGGAAAATATTTTCCTGATATACATTGACGTCCACCATGTCGTACTTATAGCGCAGCTTCGGTGCCATGTAGTTCTGGATGGAATTGATACGGTGGTCGATGAAGATCTTCTTGCCCTGCACGTCACGCGTAAAGCCGCGCACGCGGTAGTCAGTGATGACGATATCCGCATCGAAGGACTGGAGAAGAAAATTCAGCGCATTCAGAGGCGAGATCTTCCCGCAGGTCGATACATCGATGTCTGCACGGAAGGTACAGATGCCATCCTGCGGATGCATTTCCGGATATGTGTGTACGGTGATATGGCTCTTGTCCAGGTGACACACCACATCCTGCTTCTCGACTTCTTCCTCTGCGATCAGCATCGTGACGGACGCGCCCTGCGGGTCATAGTCCTGTGAAGCGATGTTCAGTACATGGGCTCCGATCATCTCGGCGACCTTCACGAGGATCTGGGTCAGGCGCTCAGCGCTGTAGACCTCGTCAATGTAAGCGATGTATTTTTTTCTTTCTGTTTCTGTACTGGCATAGCAGATGTCGTACATGTTGAAGCTGAGTGTCTTGGTCAAATTGTTGAAACCCAGCAGTTTGAGCTTACCCCGTTTCATGAAGTAAACTGCCACCCCCGTTCTTTTCCTCTATGGATTGGAACTTTTCCATTATAACATAGAGCCTTATTGAATGAAACTGCTTAAAATCGAGTATACTATTTCTGTATAGGTAGATACATTATGTATGAGTTTTGGGAAATAAAAGTCAATGGTTCACATGGCAAGCACAGATGAGTAGCTAGGGATTGGGTTTACGATACGAGTAAACCGACAGTTTCAAACCTCCGCGGCGCTTTTGATTTTTATGCGCCGCACCACCCCCGCTGAACCCTCTGAACCTATAGAACCTGCTCCCCCTCTTTCGCAAACAATCAAAGGACGCCCAGAAGGGCGTGCCCTGAACCCTATTTCCCTATTTTCGACAGTAAGTCCCGGAGAGCTCTTCCTCGATGGCTGATCCGGTTCTTCTCTTCCATCGAAAGCTCTGCCATGGTTTTTCCAAATTCCGGCAGATAGAAGAGCGGATCATAGCCGAAGCCGCCGTTCCCCTGATAGAAATCACGGATGATCCCATCGCACGTCCCTTTTCCCGTAAGGGATCTGCCATCCGGCCAGACAAGTGCGACGACGCAGGCATAGTAGCCCTTGCGGTCATCCCCCGTGTAAGGGGCGAGGTCTCGGATGAGCTTCTGATTATTGGCTTCATCGTCGCCATGGTGTCCGGCATAGCGCGCCGAGTATACCCCAGGCCTGTCTCCGAGCGCGCAGGCAATGATGCCCGAGTCATCGGAGAGAACGGGAAGATCCACCGCCTTCGCATAGCAGCGAGCCTTCTGCAGCGCATTTTCTTCGAAGGTCGTCCCCGTCTCTTCCGGATCTTCTACCTCCGCAATGTCTGCGATCGGCACAGCTTGCCATCCGATCTCTGCAAAGGCTTTCTGAAATTCTCTGATCTTTCCTTGATTGTGCGTAGCCAGTACGATTTTTTTCGTTTCCATCATTTTAAATCTCCTCTTGGTAGATAGGGTTTAGGGTTCAAGGTTCAGGGTTCAAGGTTCAAGGTTCAAGGTTCAAGGTTCAGCGCATAAAAATATAGAAGCGCCGCGAAGTATAAATAGAGCGATGCCCAAAAGTCGTATTCAAGACACCATTCACTCGAGGCTCCTAATCCTCAGTCCCTGATCCCTGCTTTCAAATTTCAAGTTGGCGGGTTCAGTGCGTAGAAGTAACTGCTAACTATTTCGCATTTCCCTCCTTCCTCTGGAAGGAGGTGCCCCGAAGGGGCGGAGGTTGGCTAGTGGAATACGTTAATTCCGTTTCCCTCGACCAACCCCGGCTCGCTGCGCTCGCCTGCCCCTTCCAAAGGAAGGGGCTATCCCCCCCTATCAAGCTGAACCTGTTGATCCCATTAAACCTATTTCCCGACCATCCTTCTGACACTCTCTTCTTTGGCTTCTCTCCATGCGGCTTCCGCAGCAGCGAGAGCTTTGGCACGTTCATCACAAAGTCTGGTGAGGGCTTCCATGGTTTCCTTTCCTGCCGGCGGAATGGGCAAACGGAGGAGTCGGGATGTCGTGAGATACCAATGCTTCCCTGCTTTCATTGTTGCGAGAAAAAGTTCGCCCAGTTTCCCATCGAAATAGAGTTTCACGTATTCGCCGGTATAGGCATCCACTGGGCGGAAGGCCAGGATGCCTTCGTCAGATGCAGCGCAAGGTTCTTTTACGACAGCGGTGCGAAGATGCCCTTCGAGTGTGGTGAGAACCAAGTCGCCTGCTGCAAGGACGCGAAGAACCACCGGCGTTTTCTGGGGTACATGCGACGCAAGATCCATCCGCACCCCCGAGTCCGTCACCGCTTCCCGGGAAATCTGCGGCAGGTCGGTTTCAATTTCTTCCATCGGCACATCAGAGAAGACGTCTCCAAGCGTGAAATCAGGCGAAACGATATTTTGAGAAAGGAGCATCTGCACGCTCGGCGAACCATTGAAAGCGTAGAGATCATAGTTCCAGTCATTGGCTTCAATGAAGGTTTCCGACGGAAGCGAGAGCTGGTCTACGCCGCGGAAGGCGCCGTCTGCAAAATCCGACAGACCGAAAGACACGGTCTTAGCTGCTTCTCCGGCAAAGCGCAGGTAAGCGTACTCGTTCCCGCCGATTTCCGTATCATAGAAAGCCGTCAGTTTCTTCTCGGCCGCCAATCTTCTTCTGGCAGAAAGCGCAGCATCCCCCTCTTCCGTCAGCAGTGCCGAAGGAATGATAACGTCCATCACGCCTTTCTCGGCGAGACGATGTCTTAAATCAGCGGCCGCCGCGATGCCGTCTGTTTCAAAATCAAAAATGTAATCGTAGTGTTCGGTATCATCCGCGAGTTCGCTCTCCAACATCGCGCGGCCGCGTGGGAAGACGTAGTGGAGACGCTCCTTCCAGATGGCATCCTTCACCGCAACGGCGATACGTTTTCCCCCGAGATCCTGGAAAATTCCGGCAAGGTAAGGCAGATATTCTTCTGCGCCGGTGAAAAGCACCGTATTTCCCGCGGCCTCTGCCTTCTTTACCGCTTCTGCGAGCAGCGCATGCACTTTGGCAGGTGCCGTCGGCATTTCCGGCGCAAAGACCAGCGGCTCCACACGGAGCGCTAGTGTATAAACGCGCGCATAGGTATCTGCATCGCCCTCATACATGCCCAGCTTGTCTGCCGTGCGCTTCATATTCTCGTACAGGTCATCGATGGAGATCCCGTACTGGACATTCTCCGGATTCAGGAAAAGTACATAGTCCAGATAGCGCGCACGCATGACTTCATTAAAAATCCGCTCCCGCGGCACACCGTAGCGAGCAAATGTCTCTATCGCGTCATGAATATCGTTTGCAGTCATAAATCCTCCTTGGTGAATCGGTCTCCCTTATTATACTTCATAGAGGAAGGAAATAGTAGGGAAATACACTTGGTTGGTGGATCTTGGACTGGAAACAGCTTATAAAAGAGAATAGGAGCCGCGGGGAAGGCGGGATGATACGTTTTCATCATATGCTGCTCGTCCCCTTCGTTTCTACTTCTCATGCATCAAAAAACGCCCATGGAAATCCATGAGCGTTTTCGGCATTCGTCCAATGATTAACGTTTGGAGAACTGGCTTGCTTTTCTTGCTTTCTTGAGGCCGTATTTCTTACGTTCTTTCATTCTTGGATCACGGGTCAGGAGACCTGCGACTTTCAGAACTTTTCTGTAGTCTCCATCGACATCGAGGAGAGCGCGGCTGATGCCATGACGGATAGCGCCAGCCTGGCCTGTACGTCCGCCGCCTTTTACGTTAGCGATGACGTCATATGCGGTGGTGGTGCCGGTCAGTTCGAGCGGCTGTTTAATGATCAGTTCGAGGGTTGCGAGATCGAAGTAATCCTTCAGATCACGGCCATTGATTGTGATGTTACCCTGTCCCGGTACCAGACGGACTCTGGCAACGGATGTTTTTCTGCGGCCAGTGCCGTAGTATGTAGCTTCTGCCATTTCTTATTTCCTTCCCTTCTGGTTAACGGATATCAAATTTCAGTTCTTCAGGCTGCTGTGCTGCATGCGGATGTTCAGCGCCTGCGTATACGTGGAGCTTGCGGTACATCTGAGCGCCGAGCTTGTTCTTCGGAAGCATGCCGCGGATAGCATGTTCTACGACCCATACCGGTTTTTCACGAAGAGCGTCGCCAGCCTTCTGGTATCTGTCGCCGCCGATATATCCGGTGTAGTGGAAGTAAACTTTCTTCAGTTCTTTTTTGCCGGAGAAAACGACTTTATCTGCGTTGATGATGATGACGTTGTCACCAGTGTCAACATGCGGTGTGTAGGTAGGTTTATTCTTGCCGGTCAGAACTTTGGCAACGCTGGCAGCCAGACGGCCAACAGTCAGTCCTGCAGCATCAACGATATACCATTTGCGAGTGATGTTGCCCGCATTGGCCATGAATGTTGTTTTCATTAGTAATGACTCCTTCTGAATAAAAAACAGAACCGCAAGATGTCATCCTTCCTCCGGGGCTAGTGGTTTCCGGACAAATCTCACAAGGAGTATTATATAGTTTTTTTACGTGCGTGTCAAATGATTTTTGAATGAAAATATTTAGGTTCAGGGTTCAGGGTTCAGGGTTCAGGGTTCAGGGTTCAGGGTTCAGGGTTCAGGGTTTCCGGTTCGGGGTTAGCCCGTGGTGCGGCGCATAAAATCAGGAAGCGTCGCGTAGATTTGAAATTAGCGGTTTTCTCATATCGCGAACCTAATCCCTAGCTACTAATCCCTAGATACTAATTCCTGGTCACAAGTCACTTGAGATTTCTAATCCCCAATCCCTCATCCCTGCTTTCAAACTTCGGGGTTGGCCCTGAACCTTGAACCCTAAACAAAAACGCTCCCGCATTCACGAGAGCGTTTTTTCTATGCATGGACCATTAGCCCTTGAAGTACTTCACACCGGCTTCGAAGAGTGGCTGGTAGGTATCACCGGCGATGTTCTTTGCGACATTCTGGCCGCGGCGTTCGGTATGACCCATCTTACCGAGGACGCGTCCGTCAGGACTGGTGATGCCTTCGACAGCCCAGGAGGAGCCGTTCGGATTATAGCGGCTGTCGTAGGTCGGCTCGCCATCTGGCCCCACGTACTGTGTCGCGATCTGGCCATTGGCTGCGAGTGCCCGGATCTGTTCATCGGAAGCGATGAAGCGTCCTTCGCCGTGGCTGATGGCGATGGAGTGGAGGTCACCGGGCTGGCAGAGGGCAAGCCACGGGGACTTGGTCGATACGACCTTGGTCGTGACGAAGCGGGAGATATGACGGCCGAGCGTATTGAAGGTGAGCGTCGGTGCGTCATCGGTGAGCGGCTTGAATTCGCCATACGGTACGAGGCCGAGCTTGATCAGAGCCTGGAAGCCGTTGCAGATGCCCATGGCAAGGCCGTCTCTCACATGAAGGAGCTGGTCCATGGCCTCCATGAGCTTCTGGTTTCTGAATACAGCGGCGATAAATTTGCCGCTGCCGTCCGGTTCATCGCCCGCAGAGAAGCCGCCCGGGAACATGACGATCTGCGCATGGCGGATGCGTTCTGCCATTTCATCGACGGAGTCCTTGAGTTCGGCTGCATCGCGATTTCTGAAGATGAAGATATCGCTGACCGCACCGGCACGTTCAAAGGCTCTCGCGCAGTCGACTTCACAGTTGTTGCCCGGCATGGTCGGGATGAAGACGCGCGGACGCGAAAGATTCGTATGGACATAGAACTGCGGGATGGCTTTCGTTTCCGGCAGAACGGGGGCTTCTTTCTGGATGTCTGCTGCGCGGCGCGGGAAGATCGGATCGAGCGTACCTTCATAGGAGCGCAGGAGCTCTTCGACGGCGATCTCTTCCCCGCAGAGTTTCATGCTGTCCCCGCCGATGGTACCGAGGATCTTCGTGTGCGGCTGTTTGGCAAATTCCTCTGCCAGTTCTGGCGTGGTTTCTACAAGGATCGCGCCATAGAAATTGCTGAAGTATTTGAAGAGCGGCAGATTTTCACCAAAGGTACAGCCGAGCTTGTTGCCGAAGGCCATCTTGGCTGCGGTCACTGCGACGCCGCCGTGTTCGACCGCTTTCATCGCTGCGATGTGTCCAGCCTTCACTTCCTGATAGAGGAAATCCGCATGCGCTTTGAATACATCAAGAAGCGGCATGCCGGCTTCGTCCTTCGGCTGGCCGAAGAGGACGAGGACATCGCCCTCCTTCTTGAGTTCCTGGCTGACAGCTTCGGAGGCTTTCCCCGGAGCGATTGCGAAGGAAACGAGTGTCGGCGGGACGTGGATGTCATTGAAGGTACCGCTCATGGAGTCCTTGCCGCCGATCGCTCCCAGACCAAGGCTTTCCTGCATATGGAAAGCGCCGAGGAGGGCGGCCGCCGGTTTGCCCCAGCTGGTCTTGTCAGTGAGCTTTTCGAAGTATTCCTGCAGCGTCAGGTAGGCTTTTCTCCAGTCAGCCCCCATCGCCACGAGGCGGGCCACGGAGAGGAGTACGGCATAGGCTGCACCATGGAACGGGCTCCAGGATGCCAGATACGGATCGAAGCCATGTGCCATGAAGCTGGCGCTGTCAGTCTCGCCTTTGCGGACCGGGAACTTCGCTACCATCCCATCGGTCGGGGTCTTCTGGTACTTGCCGCCGAATGGCATGAGTACGGTACCGGCACCGATGGTGGAGTCGAAGCGTTCGGAGAGTCCCTGCTCCGAGCAGTTATTGAGATCTGCCATGGCGGAAAGCCAGGTCTTTTTGATGTCATGGATCTCTTCTTTATGGAAATAGCCAGCTTCATCCGGCTTTGCGATGTAGGCTTCCTTCACCTGCTGCGCGCCATTCGTATCGAGGAAATCTCTCGAAATATCGACGATGGTATCCCCTCTCCACTTCATGACGAGGCGGCGGGTATCGGTCACATCGGCCACGATGGTGGCTTCGAGGTTTTCTTCTGCGGCATAGCGGATGAACTGGTCTGCATCTTCTTTTCTGACGACGACCGCCATACGCTCCTGCGATTCGGAAATCGCCAGCTCGGTCCCATCAAGGCCTTCGTATTTCTTCGGTACCTGATCAAGATCGATGTCAAGGCCGTCTGTCAGTTCACCGACAGCGACAGAGACACCGCCTGCGCCGAAGTCATTGCAGCGTTTGATGAGGCGTGTGACTTCTCCGCGACGGAAGAGGCACTGGATCTTTCTTTCCGTGATCGGATTGCCCTTCTGGACTTCTGCGCCGCAAGTCTCGATGGACTCGGTATTCAGCTCCTTCGAAGAGCCTGTCGCACCGCCCATGCCGTCACGGCCCGTGCGCCCGCCGACCAGGATGACGACGTCGCCGGGTGTCGGAGAAAGACGGATGACATGGTCTTCCGGAGCCGCTGCGACGACGGCGCCGATCTCCATGCGCTTCGCCATGAATCCCGGATGATAATATTCCTTGACCTCACCGGTGGCAAGACCGATCTGATTGCCGTAGGAGGAGTAGCCCTTGGCCGCTTCGACGACGATCTTTCTCTGCGGGAGCTTGCCTGCAAGCGTTTCGGAAAGCGGCATGCGCGGGTCTGCGGCGCCCGTCACGCGCATCGCCTGATACACGTAGGAGCGTCCGGAGAGAGGGTCTCGGATACATCCGCCCAAGCAGGTCGCTGCCCCGCCGAATGGCTCGATCTCAGTCGGATGGTTGTGTGTTTCATTCTTGAAAAGGAGCAGCCAGTCTTCCTCGCCGTCGATGGTATCGATCTTCACCTTGATGGTGCAGGCATTGATTTCTTCCGACTGATCCAGATTTTCCAGCTTTCCTTCCTTGCGGAGAGCCTTGACAGCCGCTGTTGCCATATCCATCAGCGTCACAGGGCGCTTCGTGTCCTTGCCATAGATATGGATACGCGTCTCTTCGTAGTCTTTGAGCGCCTTGGAGATCGGAGCGGTAAAAGTGCCGTCTTCGACTTCGACAGAGGAGAGCTTGGTGGAGAAAGTGGTGTGACGGCAGTGGTCGGACCAGTAGGTATCGAGCACACGGATCTCTGTCACGGTCGGATCTCTCTTCTCTTCATCGCGGAAATAGTCACGGATCATCGCCATGTCATCATGGCTCATGGCAAGACCCATGTCAGCGATCAGGGCATCGATCCCTGCATCATCCAGCTCGCAAACGCCCTTGACAACGGGTACTGCCTTCGGGTCTTCGATGGGAAGATCCAGCGTTTCTGCAGGAGCGAGACTTGCTTCACGGGACTCCACCGGATTCACAAGGAATTTCAGGATCTTCTCGCGGTCGCCTTCTGCGAAATGTCCATCAAAGGTGTAGACCAGCGCACAACGCACACGCGCGCCATCTTTTCCGGTGACAATGGCCAGACACTGCTCTGCCGAGTCCGCTCTCTGGTCATACTGCCCCGGCAGGAATTCGACGCCGATGACGAGATCGCCCTTTGGCAGTTCTGTCTCTACACTGTCGACCGGCGGTTCAGAGAATACGGTCGAGACCGCTTTCTCATAGTCTTCTCCGGAAAGTCCGTCGACATCGTAGCGATGATAGATCCCACAGCCTTCGATGCGGTCTCCCAGCACCTCTTTCAGCTCAGCCGTCAGGCTCTCTTCGCCCTGACGGAAACCAGCCTTCTTTCGTACATACAAACGTCTGATATCAGACAAGTTCAACACTCCTTCCTCGTTACTCGCCGGCGCAAAAGCACAGGCCCCAGTCGGAAATGAAAAAAGCCACTAATACAGTTACATTTTATCATACCTGTCCAATGGAGAAAAATTAGAATTTCACGGTGAAGGTGCAGAACGAGCCCCTGAGACGTTTTGCCCTTTGATTGCGGATGAAATAGGTTCAGCAGGTTCTATAGGTTCAAAAAAAAGGGGGCGGTGCCCGAAAGGTGATTACATGCCACCTTCGGGCATCGCCCCCGCTGAACCCTCTGAACCTATAGAACCCGCTCCCCCTCTTTCGCAAACAATCAGGGGAGCAGCCCACCCCATGGGCTACCCCCATTATCTAAATATCCACTCCGTGACCTTTTTCCCGCCCCAGATCGCGATCCCTGTCAGCCAAAGGTCTGAAACGAAGGGGATCAGGGGAAGGTAGGACGGATCCATATAGACCTGCCAGCTTGCCTGCGTAAGATGGAGGGAGATCACCATCGGGATATAGAGGAGCATCAGCCAGAATATCCCGCTGAAAGCACACACCGTGATGCGCCGCCCCTTCGTCCCGGAAAGTGCCAGAAAGAGATAGATCCCGAATGTCATCATGCCGAGGATGATTTTCCCGTAGAAGATAAAGCTGAAAACCTCAAGCAGGAAGAAGCTCGCCGTGAAAGGATCAAGGCGCATACCATTCGCATAGTAGAGCCCCAGAAAGGAGAGAATCGCAAAACCGGGAATAAGCCCGCTGAAATAAGCCGCGCCCAGCCAGACCTTCCGGCAAGCCCCCTTCTCCGAAAGCTTCTCATAGAGCGAAGGAAGCAGGTAGTCCAGCACGATCGCCGCGACGGTAAAGAGCGTCAGCACGATAAAGAACGCGATCGAGATCGGTATCGGACTTTCCTTGAAGGCCTTGTCTGCCATAGGCAGATAGCTCCAGAAAATGACCATCTGCAGGATGATAAAGGAGATCCAGAGCGGCAAATGTACTGCCGCGCGTAATGCGCCCCACTCACTGCCATAGCCTTTCCGCTGGAAGAGGAAAAAAAGAAACGGCACCAGAAGCCCCATTCCCCAGTAAGCAAGCGTCCCCACTGCCATAGACTGCGCAGTGTGTACCAGAAATCCCCCGAAGCCCCAGGGAAGAATTCCCGCCAAGAGCCACAGCAGCTGATGAATGAATTTTTTATTTTTGATCATAATTTTCACCTCGATGAGGACTATTGTACCACAGTTCAGGCGTGTTGACAGTACGCTTCGGCACAAGGGCACGAGGAAATCCCCCTACAGAAAAGGGGCTGTGAAGAAATGAATCCTCATTTCTTCACAGCCCCTTTTTACTTTGCTTTCATTTGGTTCAAGGTTCAGGTGGCGGCTTCGCCGCCTTTTTTTAGAAGATGGTATTCTCGTATCGCAGCCTTCCCCTCTAGGGGAAGGTGCCCGAAAGGGGCGGATAGGGTGACTATGGTATGAAAGACAGCTGGGATAAGGTTTCCCTGTCACTCCTATGAGATCTGCAAGTCCCCCGCGGCAGATGAAACGCGAAAATGAGATGATCGTTATTTCACATCGCCTTGTTTTATTTCTTCTTTCCATCTTCCTTCTTGCGCTTCTGTCTCATGTTTCTGCCCTTATGTCCGAGCGCTTTATGCTCTTTCTTCTTGGTCGGCTTGTACATGCCGGGCGTCACGACCTTCTTCTTCGGCTTGCCTGCCTTCACGCGGCGGACATTCCCCTTCTCATCATAGCGGGTGATGGTCTCTTCAATGGATTTTTCCAGCTTCCGGAGAAGGAATCCATCTTCCGGCGTCGCATAGGTGATGGCGATCCCCTTCGTACCGGCGCGGCCGGTGCGGCCGATGCGATGGATATAGTATTCGAGATTTCTTGGGATCCCGTAATTGAAGACATGCGTAATGCCCTCGACGTCAAGCCCGCGTGCCGCGATATCGGAGGCAACGAGCACCTGAATGCGTGCTTTCTCAAATTCGCGAATGACCTGATTTCTCTGGCTCTGGCTCATATCTCCATGGATCTCATCCACGATGAAGTCCGTCTCCTCCTGCAGCTTGCCGGCGAGCTCATGCGCTTCCTCACGGGTATTCGTGAAAACGACGGCCATGTACGGATTCATCTCCGTCAGATGACGGACGAGGAGCTTGAACTTACGCGGGAGAGTCGTCTCATAGATGCGCTGCTCGACCGTCGATGCAGTCGCTTTTTCTGCGACATCAAGGAAGGCCGGGTGGTGCATATACTTTCTGGCGAGGCGCTTCGCATCGTCAGGCATCGTCGCAGAGAAGAGCAGGAGCTGGCGCTTCTTCGGCGTCTCATCGATCAGGGCTTCGATATCTTCGCGGAACCCATTCGCCAGCATCTGGTCGGCTTCATCCAGGATGACCGTCTTCACATTCGAAAGGTCGAGGCTCTTTCTGCGGATATGATCCAGAAGGCGCCCGGGTGTCCCGATGATGACATGCGGGTCACGCTTCAGCTTCTGCAGCTGGTTCTCGATCGTGCGTCCGCCGATGATATCTGCCCCATCCACACCGCACTCGATGGCAAAGGGACGCATCACGTCAAAGACCTGCTTGGCAAGCTCGCGGGTCGGTGTCATGATAAGCACCTGCGTCATGGCTTTGTCTGTTTCTACGCGCTGAATGACCGGCAGCAGATAGGCCAGCGTCTTCCCTGTCCCAGTCTGCGAACGGCCGATCAGATCACGTCCCTTGAAAGCGTTTGGGATCGCGGACATCTGGATGGGCGTCGGGGTCTTGATCCCCTGGTTTTTCAAAAGTTTCGTCAGCGTCTCATTCACGCCAAGCGCAGCAAATACGTTCATAGGTCCTCCTGTAAATGGGTTGGTTGTATGGAAATGCGTAATTTAAGGTTTATGGTTCAGGTGGCGGCTTCGCCGCAATGATGTATGAAACGATGCCCGAAAGTAGTATTCAAGTCACTAGTCCCTCGAGCTTCCTAATTCCTAGCTGTTAATTCCTAGTCACCAGTCACTGGCAGCCCCTTTTCTTATTGATTCTTCCCCAGCACCACGCCAAGGTCTTTATATCCCGCTGCCCCATTGAGCTCTTCCTTCGCGGCCGCATTCACCAGATCATCGATGGCATATAGGAGCGGCGCTTTGCCTTCGTCGGGGGTGAAAAGCATCAGGACATCGAGTCCTTCACTTCCGGGGAAGAAATAGGAGCGGCAGTACATGGGGAGCTTCATCCCCTCCGCATTGTAGGTGATCAGCCCGCCTGCGGTATAGACATAGGCCTCATCGACATCCAGGCGGCGGAAAGGCTCCAGCCGAGAAAGCTCTACCTTGATCGAAGAATCCGCAGCGGGGCCGATGGCATTGCGAGCCAGACTCAGTACCGTCTCTTCGATCCCCTTCCGAAGCGGGGATGCCGGATTTAAGAGCGCACGGTTCATCTGCGTCAGCCGTCGCCAGACATGTTCATCACGATTCATCTTGAAATACGGCTTCAGCGCTTCCGCCATCTCTACAGGGAGCAGCGCGCGAATGATATAGCCGGATGAGAAGCTCTGCTGTTTTTCCAATGTATACTGCAGCTGTCCCATCTGATAAGGAATGTCCTTCTCCATAAAATGGAGCGTCTCCGTCCCCGCTGCCTCCCGGTAGGTGAAGCCTTTGGGAAGCGAAGCGGCCGCGACGGCATTCATATCATACGCTTCTCCCCCCGCAGAGATCCCGCAGGCCAGCGCGAGCGTGAGAAGCAAACATTTCCATTTCATGGAAAATCCCCTTTCAAAAGTAAATGCAGCAGTAAAAAAGCTTACGCTGTCCTGCCTAGATGGAGCGCACATCCTAAAGCGGAAGCACCGCGCATTTTGAAATCATCGCACCTCTTCGCTGCTATCTCATCTCTTCATCCGATAGAATCCATACAGCAGGAGATCCGACAGCTGTTCAGCCGCCGCGTGGCTGCCATTCACCTCGATCAGATAGTACTTATCCCCCGCCTTCAAAAGATTGGCAGAGATCCAGAGGGGAAACGACAAGCCCTTTTCATTCGTCAGGATGACCTTCGCCTCCTGTCCCCAGCGGTAGGTACCATCTTCATTTTTGAAAGCACGCCAGGGGACGAATTTCAAGATCTTCACGTGTATAGATGGACCTTTTTTCTCAGAGAGTACCTGATCCACCAATGCCTGGAACTCCGATGTCTGGATCTTCGGCATTCCAAAGAGCGAGGTCGGACGCTTGGCATCCTCAAGGAAAGCCGTAGACCAGAAGCGTGCCGCCTTCGGATGCCCCTCATGGAAGAAATCCTTCTCCGTCCCCGAAATGACATAGATCCCCGCGCTGTATGTCCCGCGCACATCCGTCTTGCGTATCTGGTACATGTGCATCGAGTCATAGGGATACGGCGCTTTCTCCGGATACAGCTGCATACCTGGCGGTACCGTCAGGATCGACCACATCGCAGCACGCGCCGATCTCCCATAATTTTTCCGGTGTGTCCCTTCGATCATGAACCGAGAAAGCTCTGACCCGCCGCCATCCGTGACCGTCACGTCCTTGGGAAACGGCAGGCGGCCGAGCCCATCGATCACAAGATCCTCCGCGGAAGACAGCAGGAAGCCGCCAAAGACAAGCGCCGCGGAAAGCGCGAGTGGAAACAGTTTTTTTATCATGGCGTCTCCTTGAAAAAATGAGCGGAAAAGGTTCAGGGCTAGCCCGTAGGGCAGCTCTCCCTTTGATTTTTTTGGGGAAATCTTTACTTGAATGAGAAATCGTGGTGCGGCGCATAATAATATAGAAGCGCCGCGAAGTAAGAAAAATTGATGTCCGTATATACCATCATATTTATTCTATTGTAGAGAATCTCAAAGAAATACGCAAGAGGGCGCAATCAAAAAGCCCCTTCCTATTGGGGAGAGGCTTCGCCACGTTTTTTACGTTCTCACTGCACGCATATTGAAATAGTTTTCCGTAACGCCAGTAAGTCTGCTATTGTTTTTTTATCGTAATCACCGTTCCATGCGGTTTCGCTGGATTCATCGCATCCGCTAATCCGTCGAGCGTAGTAATTAAATCCGTATCTGCCGTCACTCTTGCTTCAAACAAAGTCCCTGCTTTATACGTTACATTCTTTCCTTTCATCAGAAATCCGCCCACAGTAGATGCCAATAAAGCTACAGCAACAGCACCACCATCGCTTCCAGCCTCTTTTTTGGTTGTATACTGAAGCGGAATCTTAACTCCATTGACTGCATTCAAGTAGTTAATCTGAAATTCTAATTTTCCTGATCTGCCAAAAAAACCGCTCTTTGTTGCTTTAGTAACGACACCATACACTTCAGTCCCTGCCGGAGCTACAACGACATCATTGACTATCAGATTCTCTTTTAACGTCAGCGGAACTGGCATCCCCGTTTTTATGTGTTTAGAAGAAATATCCTGAGTTAATTCAACGGTCAGAATGGTATTTTGGGGAATGTACGCATGATTCGCCGGAATGGTGCTAATTTCCATCTTTTTTTCCGGATGCAAAATCGCCTGCGTTCTTTCTTTTATATCAGGAGCATTCGCTTCATGTTCCGCTTTAATCATTGGTATATCATTACTTGCCGTTGTACGTTCGGCATAAGATGCAACAGGATTTGACACAGAAAAGAGAAATGTACTTGCGCAAAGTACACCAATAACCAGCTTTGACATTTTAGACTTCATCGGCACGTCCTCCAATATAAAATTATTTTCTTGATTATAGCATAACTTTTCCTCAAAATAGACAAAAAATGTTGAATTTCATGTCCAACTTCGCTGCAATCATCTTCTAGGCGCTGTTCTTAGCGTTTCATTCACATCGTGTATTTGTTCTGGCTCGAAGACTAACATATATAAAGCATAAAGTACTCCCCCTACTATGAGAATCATTAACAAATATCCATCAAGGGTATCATGATATTCTGCCATTCCCATATTCCCCTATCTACCCCTTCGAAGCCGAGAATACTGGCACAAACAAAAGCCCCTTCCCATCGGGAAGTAGTGCTGTTGAGTTAAGCGCCACGTAGCCCTAACATTGTTCAATAACCACTAGCCCCTCTATTGTCTCCGAAGCTTCCCCTCGAAGTGGGAAAGGCTGACGATATGAGAGCAACGCTTTCTTATTTATCATCCGCTCCAATAACGTTGCGGCACTTCGCGCCGCCCATCACTCCTGTCACTCTCCCAAAGGAAGAGCGTAGCGATACGAGAAAAGCGCCTGACGCCATTCTATACTCCACGTCGCCATTCGTCATCATAAGCGGTGGGAATTTCGTATATTAGATGGTGGTTGTCATAATAATTGAGGCATGAGTCGAAGAATCTGCCTCCATTGAACCCATTGAACCTCGAACCCATCAAAAAAGCAGTCCTCCCAAATAGAGGACTGCTTTTTTATGATGCATCAATTATTCCGCATCGGATCCGGTTTCGAAGGATTCACCCTTATGGATGACATTCAGCTTGCGGTAACGGGACATGCCTGTACCAGCCGGGATGAGTTTGCCGATGATGACATTTTCCTTGAGGCCGAGGAGCGGATCTTCCTTGCCTTTGATCGCTGCTTCGGTGAGGACACGGGTGGTTTCCTGGAAGGAAGCGGCGGAGAGGAAGGAGTCGGTCGCAAGAGCTGCCTTGGTGGTACCAAGGAGCAGGTTTTCGCCGACGGCTCTGTCTTTGCCTTCGTCGTCAAGACGCTGGTTCATCGCACGGAATGCGACGATATCGACAGTCTCGCCCGGGAGCCAGCCGGAGCCGCCCGGTTCAGTGATCTTGATCTTACGCAGCATCTGATGAACGATGATCTCGATATGTTTATCGTTGATTTCTACGCCCTGGCTGCGGTAAACCTTCTGGACTTCCTTGACGATATAGTTCTGGGTCGCCTGTACGCCGAGGACATCAAGGATATCGTGCGGGTTGATGTTACCTTCAAAGAGGCGGGTGCCGGCTTTGATAAATTCGCCGTTTGTGACGGAGATCTTCTTCGCTACCGGGATCTTTTCGCTTTCCGGGGCGATGTCCGGATCATTGCTGGTGATGGTAATGATCTTGACATTCGGGTTATCCTCTGCACTGGTGATGGAAACCGTGCCGTCGATACGGGAAATGATCGCATTGCCCTTTGGCTTGCGGGCTTCGAACAATTCTTCGACTCGTGGAAGACCCTGTGTGATATCTTCTGCAGAAGCAACGCCGCCGGTATGGAAGGTACGCATGGTCAGCTGGGTACCCGGTTCGCCGATGGACTGTGCAGCGATGATGCCGACTGCTTCGCCGATTTCTACGTGACGGCCAGTTGCCAGATTTCTGCCATAGCACTTCGCGCAGACGCCGTGAGCCGAATGGCAGGTGAGGATGGAGCGGACCTTCAGCTTGTCGTAGTATTTCTGGATCTCTTCTGCCTGGGCATCGGAAATTTCTTCATTCTTCTTCGCGATGACTTCGCCGGTGGTCGGGTTCACGACATCTTCCAGCGGGCAGCGGCCTGCGATACGGTCAGCCAGAGACTCGATCGGCTGGCCTTTTTCTTCGATGAGGGAGACTTCGACGCCTTCCGCTTCATCCATACGGACTTTGAGCACCGGGATATCGAAAACAAGGATCTTCTCTGCGACATCGCTGTCGATGACGGTGCCTGCCGGGAAGAGGACATTGCCTTGGCGGTCATAGGCATCTTCTTCGAGTTTCTTGCCTGCGAAGTGGACGGTCAGATGATGGCGCATAGCGCGGTTGTATTCAGCGACAGCATCCTGTGTGCCGAGGTCAAAAGTCTTCGGTTCTGCGGCTTCGATGCCGTCAGCGGTCGGGATGATGACGGAAATATGTTCTACGAGGTGACGGTTCAGCAGGGTCACATCGTCCGCATCGAGGGTCTTGCCCTTGACAAGGAGGATATCTCCATTTCTGCGGTCGAGGACATCTTCATCCAGAACTGCGCCGAGGAGTGTCTGCTTGAGACCCATGATGGTCTTCTTGACTTCCGGCTGAGAGGCGATGAGGCTCTGTTCTCTGTCGAAATTCAGGACCTGTACGTCGCAGTCTTCTTCGCGAACGATGACGTCCTGGGAAACGTCGACCAGACGACGGGTAAGGTAACCGGAGTCTGCGGTACGGAGTGCGGTATCGGCAAGGCCCTTACGAGCGCCGTGGGAAGAGGTAAAGTAATCGAGGACGGTCAGACCTTCACGGAAGTTTGCCTTTACAGGGAGTTCGACCGTCTTACCGGAGGTATCGGCGATGAGGCCGCGCATGCCGGCCAGCTGACGGATCTGGTTATCGTTACCACGGGCGCCGGACTGGGCCATCATGGTCAGTGGGTTGAACTTCACCATGGAGCTCTTCATCGCAGCACCGACTTCGTCGGTCTTCTTGCTCCATACTTCGACGACTCTTCTGTATCTTTCGTCATCGGTCATGAGGCCGCGGCGGAAGAAGCGTTTGATCTGTTCGACTTTTTCATCGCCGTCTTCCAGAATCTTATCCTTTTCCGGTGGTACAGCGACATCGTAAATGCCGATGGAAATACCAGAGATCAAAGCGTAGTGGAAGCCGAGGGCTTTCACGGAGTCGAGCAGGTCGCCGGTCGCCTTGAATCCGAGTTTCTTGAAGCAGTCATTGACGAGCTTGCCCATCTGCTTCTTTCCGATGGTGACGCCGAGACCATTGTTTTCGACGGTATAGGTATTGCCGTTTTCATCAAGGCGCTTTTCATGACGCTTGTAGAAGAAACGCAGTTCCCTCGGGATCGCATAGTTGAAGATCAGGCGTCCCGGGGTGGTGATGACAAGATCATCATCAGATTCATTGAATCCATCCGGACGATCTTCCTTCGGGATGAAGACCTTGATGAAATCATGGATCTTGATCTGATGCAGGTTGTAAGCCAGCATGACTTCGTCATAGCCGGTGTAAGCGCGAAGCTTGGAGGTGTCCATCTCATCTTCGGCTTTCTTCCACTGCTTCATGACATCGAATTTCGCCTTCGGATTTTCTTTCTTTTCTTCGTCGGTGAAATCGACCTTCGTATCGTTGGCAGTCTGTACGATGGTGAGGTAGTAAGAGCCGAGGATCATATCCTGCGAAGGAATAGCGACTGGCTTGCCGTCCTTTGTGGACAGGATGTTATTGATGGAGAGCATCAGAGTGCGTGCTTCAGCCTGTGCCTCGACGGACAGCGGCAGATGGCAGGCCATCTGGTCACCGTCGAAGTCAGCGTTGTAGCCTGGGCATACGAGCGGATGCAGCTTGATCGCGCGGCCTTCCCAGAGGATCGGTTCAAAAGCCTGAATACCGAGTCTGTGCAGTGTCGGTGCGCGGTTCAGAAGGACCGGGTGTTCTTTGATGACATCGCCAAGGACTTCCCAGACTTCCGGAGCGAGCTTGTCGACCTTCTTGCGTGCTGCCTTGAGGTTGCTTGCGACGCCTCTCTTGATGAGTTCATGCATGATGAACGGTTTGAAGAGTTCGATCGCCATTTCCTTCGGCAGGCCGCACTGGTACATTTTGAGCTCCGGTCCGACGACGATAACGGAACGGCCAGAGTAGTCGACACGTTTACCGAGGAGGTTCTGACGGAAACGTCCCTGCTTGCCCTTCAGCATGTCGGAGAGGGATTTCAGCGGACGGTTGCCCGGGCCGGAGACGGCACGTCCGCGACGGCCGTTATCAATCAGAGCATCGACAGCTTCCTGAAGCATACGTTTTTCGTTTCTGATGATGATCTCCGGAGCACCGAGTTCCAGAAGTCTCTTCAGACGGTTATTTCTATTGATGACGCGGCGATAGAGGTCATTCAGGTCGGAGGTGGCGAAACGGCCGCCATCGAGCTGGACCATCGGACGCAGATCCGGGGGAATAACCGGCAGGACAGAGAGGATCATCCATTCCGGCTTGTTGCCGGAGTGCAGGAAGGCTTCGACTTCTTCGAGACGACGGATGCATCTGACCTTGCGCTGACCGCTGCCCTCTTCGATCTCTTTCTGCAGTGCTTTTTCCAGCTTCGGCAAATCGAGCTCTTTCAGCAGGTACTGGATCGCTTCTGCGCCCATCTGTGCTTTGAATGCTTTCTTGCCATAGGCAGCTACGGCATCCTGATATTCCTGTTCATTCAGGACCTGGCACTTGGACAGGTTCGTATCGCCCGGATCGAGGACGATATAAGCAGCGAAGTAGAGAACTCTTTCGAGCTGGCGAGGAGAGATCTCAAGGATGAGGCCGATACGGGACGGTGTGCCCTTGAAGTACCAGATATGGGAAACCGGGCAGGCCAGAGAAATATGACCCATGCGTTCACGGCGGACTTTGGAGGAGGTGACTTCGACGCCGCACTTGTCGCAGACGGTGCCTCTGTAACGCATCTTCTTGTACTTGCCGCATTTGCATTCCCAGTCTTTGGTCGGTCCGAAAATCTTTTCACAGAAGAGGCCGTCGGTTTCTGCCTTCAGGGTTCTGTAATTGATGGTTTCCGGCTTCGTCACTTCCCCGTGAGACCATTCAAGGATCTTTTCCGGAGAAGCGATACCGATTTTCATGGAATCAAATTCATTTACATCTAACAATTGATTAGCGCTCCTTTCCGGAATCAGTCATCCTGGCTGTCATTCGTAAAGCCAAGTTCTGTATCAAGATCAGTTTCACCAAAGCCGGCTTCTACGGGAGCCTGTGCATTGGCTTCTGCTTCGAGTGTATCATTGAAGGATGCGACATCATCGCCGGCGTTTTCGATAGCGCCATTCATGTGGCTTTCCATGTCGTTTCTGGAATCGGAAACGGCATCATCACCTTCCATGGCTTCTTTCAGTTCATCCTTATGCCATGGCTGTCCGCCGCCGTAGCCCTGTTCCAGATCGCTTTCATCGAGCTCTTTCAGGACGACTTCATCGCCGTTTTCATTCAGGATACGGACGTCGAGACCGATGGACTGGAGTTCCTTCATGAGGACCTTAAAGGATTCCGGTACGCCCGGACTCGGGATGTTTTCGCCCTTGACAATCTTTTCATAGGCTTTGACACGGCCGATGACATCATCGGACTTCACAGTCAGGATCTCCTGCAGCGTGTAAGCCGCGCCGTAGGCTTCCAGAGCCCAGACTTCCATTTCACCGAAACGCTGGCCGCCGAACTGTGCCTTGCCGCCCAGCGGCTGCTGGGTAACGAGGGAGTATGGGCCTGTGGAGCGGGCATGGATCTTATCATCGACGAGATGATGGAGCTTCAGCATGTATTTCCAACCGATCGTGACCTGATTATCCAGTTTTTCACCGGTACGGCCATCATAGAGGTCCGTCTTCGCACCGGCCGGAAGGCCTGCTGCCTTCAGGGTCGCTGCGAGGTCTTCATCTCGGCAGCCGTCGAAGACCGGGGTCGCGATATGGATACCGGACTCGGTCGGTTCAGGCATGCCGTATTTTTCGAAATCATAGCCACAATCAATGAGGCGCTGCTTCATTTCTTCGTACTTCGGAGAGCCGACACCGGCAGCCATCGCCGCATGGATCTCTTCGCCGAGCATGTGGCAGGCCCAGGAAAGGTGAATTTCCAGAATCTGTCCGATGTTCATTCGGGACGGTACGCCCAGTGGGTTCAGTACCAGATCGACCGGACGGCCATCTGGTGTGAACGGCATATCTTCGACCGGCATGATACGAGAGCATACGCACTTGTTGCCGTGACGGCCTGCCATCTTATCGCCTTCACGGATCTTACGTTTCTGGGCGATGTAGACACGGACGAGCTTGTTCACGCCCGGTGCCAGCTCATCACCATTTTCACGGGTGAAGACCTTGACATCGACGACCTTGCCGAATTCGCCGTGCGGTACACGGAGCGAGGTATCACGGACTTCTCTTTCTTTGTCACCGAAAATGGCACGCAGCAGGCGTTCTTCCGGCGTCAGCTCGGTCTCGCCCTTCGGGGTGACCTTGCCGACCAAGATATCGCCTGGACGGACGTCAGCGCCGACCATGATGATGCCGTTTTCGTCGAGGTATTTGACAGCGTCTTCCGAAACAGAAGACAGCTGACGAGTAATTTCTTCCTCACCCAGCTTGGTATCGCGGGCATCGCATTCATATTCTTCAATGTGGATGGAGGTGTACAGGTCATCCTTGCAGAGACGTTCGGAGATCAGAACGGCGTCTTCGTGGTTGTACCCTTCCCAAGATACGAAAGCTACGAGTACATTGTGGCCGAGGGCGAGTTCGCCGCCATCGGTCGCCATGCCGTCTGCCAGCGTGTCTCCTGCTTCCACGCGGTCACCCTTGGATACGATCGGGTGCTGGTTGATGCAGGTGGACTGGTTGGAACGCATGAATTTGATGATGTCGTAGGTGTCAAGCTCGCCATTGTCAGTGCGGACAATGATCTGGCGGCCGGTGACTCTTTCGACAGTACCGGCACGCTTAGCGAGGATGCAGACGCCGGAGTCCTGACCAGCGACCCATTCCATGCCGGTGCCGACGAGCGGTGCTTCCGGACGAAGGAGCGGTACAGCCTGACGCTGCATGTTCGCACCCATCAGAGCTCGGTTCGTATCATCGTGTTCGAGGAATGGAATGAGGGAGGTACCGATGGAGACGACCTGCTTTGGAGATACGTCCATCAGCACGACTTCATCCGGTTCCGCTTCGAGTACATCCGGGCCGCGGCGGCTCGCTACATTCTTATGAACGAAATGACCTTCTGCATCGAGCGGTTCGCTCGCCTGTGCGATGATCTTATCTTCTTCGATATCAGCGGTGACATATTCACACTTATCAGTGACAGTGTGGGTCTTTTCATCGATCAGACGGTAAGGTGTCTCGATGAGGCCGTACTTGTTGATGACGCCGTAGTTGGACAGAGAGGAGATCAAGCCGATGTTCGGACCTTCAGGGGTTTCTACCGGGCACATACGTCCATAGTGGGAGTAATGTACGTCGCGGACTTCGAACCCTGCACGTTCACGGGAAAGACCGCCAGGTCCCAGAGCGGAAAGACGACGCTTATGCGTGAGCTCGGCAAGCGGGTTCGTCTGGTCCATGAACTGAGACAGCTGGGAGCTGCCGAAGAATTCCTTGATAGCAGCTACGACCGGGCGGATATTGACGAGCGCCTGTACGCTCATCTTATCCTGGTCCTGGGTGGTCATTCTCTCGCGAACCACTCTTTCCATACGGGTGAGACCGATACGGAACTGGTTCTGCAGGAGCTCACCGACGCAGCGAACGCGACGATTGCCCAGATGGTCGATGTCATCACTCTTGCCATAGCCCTGCATCATGTTCAGGAGATAGTCAATGCAGGCGATGATATCGCAGATCTCCAGCGTGCGGTAATTGTCTTCACGGTTGCCGGAAGAGCAGATCACCTTGACCGGAGTGCCGTCATCTTTCTGTGTCATGACTTCGACCTGATCGAAGGAGGAGAATACGCCGCTTTCTTCGATTCTTGCGATCGCTTCTTCATCGATGGTGCTGTTGCCTTCGATGACCACTTCTCCCGTTTCCATATTGACGATCGGGCCTTCGGTCTTGTGTCCGAGGAGACGGTTCTTCCAAGCCAGCTTCTTATTCAGTTTGTAACGGCCGACCTTCGCGAGATCATAACGGCGCGGATCAAAGAAGAAATTATGGAGCAGCGTCGTACCACTATCTTCGGTAGCCGGTTCGCCCGGGCGGAGCTTGTGATAGATCTCGATCAGAGCAGACTTTTTGTCCGTGGTGCTGTCCTTCTCCAGCGTCTTTTCGATGTGAATATCATGGTCGAAAAGCTCCAGGATCTCTTCATTGGAAGAGTAGCCCAGCGCACGGATGAGGACAGTGACCGGCATCTTACGGTTGCGGTCGATACGGACGGAAACGGAGCCTGCTGGATCCGATTCCAGCTCGATCCACGCGCCGCGGTTCGGGATCAGCTGCGCGGTATAGATCTCCTTGTCGAAAGCATCTCTTTCGCGCTTGTAGTATACGCCAGGAGAACGAACCAGCTGAGATACGATGACACGCTCGGCACCATTGATGATGAATGTGCCCGTGTCCGTCATGACCGGGAAATCCCCCATGAACAGATCGTGCTCTTTCAGCTCGCCGGTTTCCTTGTTTTCCAGACGCGTCTTCACGTACAGCGGAGCGGAGTAGTTCACATCCTTCGCCTTGCACTGTTCGATATTGTACTTGCCCTTGCCGAAATAGAAATCGCCAAAGTGCAGCGCCCATTTCTTAGCGCTGTCCTCGATAGGAGAAATATCTGCGAAAACATCCTTCAGCCCTTCCTTGCAGAACCATTCATACGACTTCGTCTGCAGATCGAGCAAATGGGGCATCTTCAGTACTTCCTGCGATCTGGCATAGGTGTATCTCTTTTTCTTCCCTACCACGACAGGTCTGAACATCTTGCTGTTCGGCATTCCTTGCCTCACCCTTTCATAAAAACAACATGGCTTTCTTCCTCCCGGAAAAAAGAAGCAGGAAATCGAACCAATCATCGAGTCCCTGCCTGCCTCCGGAAGCATTACACAACCTTATTATATATACTCTACTAAAAGAACCGTTGCGAATAAAAATTATATCATACAAAGTCAATACCCGCAACATTTTCCGCGAAAACCCACATAAAGATTTCTTCTATAATGCGTATCATTTATTTTCTTTTATAGAAATTACCTTACGCCATATAAAAGTTTTTATGCGTCAATTTTTCTATTGACTTTTTCAGGATCTTCGTTCCGGCTTATTCTAGCATTGTGCTCTGAAAAATGCAAGGGGACCAGCGGCCAGTGAGTGATGACGATTCGCCAAGAAGAGGTGCTGATCTTCACAGAGGAGTGTTTCCGGAAAAGCCCCTCTCATCTAATTTGCTCACCGATACCCCGAGTAAGCATTCGCATTTCATATTGGCAAATCAAAAACGGAAAGCGCATAATGAATGAAACGATTTCCCCCGTCACTTCACAACAAGGAGGTCCCATGGAAAAAGAAAAGAGAACGCTCAAGAAAAGAAAAGGCTTCATGCTTTTAGAGCTCATCATCGTCGTTGCGATCATCGGCATCCTCGCCGCTGTCGCCATCCCGAACCTCGTCGGCATGACTGACGAAGCAAAGGTCTCCAAGATCCAGTCCGACCTTTCCACCATCGGCACCGCCATGGAAGTCTACCACGTCAAGAAAGGCGGCGCCTACCCCACCGACCTCTCCACTCTCGCAGGCGATAACGGCTATCTGAAAAAAGTCCCCGACCCGCCCACGGGTGCCGGTAAGTATACCATAGGAAACAAAGGCGAAGTCACCTGCACCTTTAATGGCGTCACCTACTCCTCCTTCGGCACATCGACGGGAAGTGCAGACAGCAATACAGGGAAATAATCTGCAGGAAACGCCGATGAAATCATGATCAGATAATTAACAATACCGCAACACACAAAAAGCGCACCTCTTCCAAGAGGCGCGCTTTTTGTGTGCTTGCCGAAAGATTCCCCTACACGCCACGAGCTGCTCTCCCGTATCGTCATCCTGAACGGAGAGAAACGCCCTATGTGAGAAAAAAACCAGCCAGAAAAGGTGAGGACTGAGCCGAAGGATCTCATACCACACATGTGAGACGATTCCTTCCCTCGTATCGTAGGAGTGACTAGTGACTGGGAGACTTAAATGCCACTTCCGGGCATCGCTCCAATAAAAAAAGGCGGCGAAGCCGCCACCTCAACCCTGAACCTTGAACCTTGTAAATGATTAGTTTCTTCCCTTAATCAGCAGCTTCCTATCCTCATCCCAGCTGTCTTTCATACCATAGTCACCCTATCCGCCCCTGCGGGGCACCTTCCCCTGCCGGGGAAGGCGGCGATACGAGAATACCATCTTCTAAAAAAGTAGTGAAGCTGCCTCCATACAACAAAGCTCCCTCCACTTCGGTCGGGATGACGTTTAAGGGAAACGGGTAATCTCACATAGTCTTTCACACCGCTGCGTGGATCCATCCTGCGCCTTTGGCGCGCCCCTTCTCTAAGGGGCTACTCGTATCGTAATAATATATCACCACTAGTTCCAAAACACGCAACATATCTCCCAGATGAGAGCCCATCCGACCTCGCTTATCGTCATCCTGAGCGGACGAAAACACTCTATGTCTGAAAAGCCCCCGCCGGAACAAGTGGGGACTGAGCCGAAGGATCTCATGCCACACATGTGAGACGATCCACTCCCCGCTTATTAAAGGAATGACTGGTGACTAGGAGACTTTACAAGCCTTCCCCTAGAGGGGAAGGTTGCGATACGAGAATACCATCTTCTAAAAAAGGCGGCACACCGCCCTTGTGAACCTATCCGCTCCCCAAGCACCGTCATCCCGAGCGCAGCCGAGGGATCTTTATTGCACTGCCGCCATATGCACACATGCGCCCTCACTCAAACGAC